>JGI20166J26741_11610028_pt1 | contig 23222 bp, 20 predicted proteins | sample TergutCu122P5_FD_26741 | JGI IMG/M metagenome (IMG submission 26741)
GTTTGTATTAAAAGAAACCTTTATTTAATAAATTACAACCGTATGAGAACACAGTGAACTGCAAATGGAAATCGAGACGCCGGTTCTTCTTGCTCATGCGATCGAGGACTCCACCGATATCTTCAGAATTTCGGGGGGGGGGGGTTTGAAAACCCCAAACCCCCCCTCTCGGTACGCCACTGCCTCTACTACTCCTTCCTGTTAGTGGGCGGATGATGGCTATTGTGCCACTTTGAGAAAGTCAAATTATTGGTACCCACGTTCAGAAATGTATTTTTATGACTTGAAAACCACGAGACGGTATCCGAAATCAAATTTTGCGGGGCTCCCGGCCAGATGTCTTCAAACCAATAGAACTAAATCTGTACCGGAAAAACCGTGACAAAATGGCATGTACATGTCCAGAATAGAGTGGTGACGTCACATAGCTGGTGTTTACTCGGTGCCTTAATCTACTCACGCAGTCATTTGTCAAGAAGGGGCGAATTTTATAATAATACTTTTGTACGAATAAAACACTCGAACTGAAGTTTGGCAAAAGATACTGTTTGAGGCCACATTTCCTTGTTGGATTTGTGGTGGACAAAATGGGACTAGGAGAAGTTTCCCCCGCAAGTATCGTACCACTATTAACCACTGCATCACTGATACTACGCATTACAGCTACTGACAACGTCGTTAAATAACGCACCGACTCCTTGCAAACTGCAGCGCGCTCCATATTACTGTGCAGACGAAATGCGACCACATTCGCGCCGTTCGTTTCCACGGATTAGCGTTGAGCTGCTTTTGCGCCAAGTCAAGTGTGGTGCAATGGTTGGAAGGTTTGTGTAGTTACGGAATGACAGGTAAAGTGGGCTATTCTGTATATTAGGGCTGTCATTAAAGTTACCTACAGCTTTAATGTGCGTGCTATGTCATTGCGAAAAATCTGTTTCCTTGTTTGGGAAATCTTTTTATGGGTTCGGAGATAGTTTGAAGTGGGGCCTCATGTGACGACTATTTGTGACAGGTTATGTTGCTGGCACGTGCAGGTTTGTACTTGTTTTGAAATTTTAATTGACGTAAATAAGTTGGACAGCAACAGTTGTTAAATGACATTTGTGTCCAGCAGTCAAGGGTAGTAAAGGATTTTATCTGTAAAATGAAGTATCGGATAGATAATGGCGTAGAGGTAGACAAAGAAGTTAGTGTGTGGTGTTAAGAGTTTCTCACGTGATTGTGCCCGCGTTGTTGAATTATAAGTTGCAGTTAATTTCTGTGTGTGTGTGTGGAGGGTAGTGATATAGATGTTTAGTCACCACCAGGGTTCCATAAATACAGTCCAAATCTCCTAGCCACTTCAGAAAATACCTTGGCACTTGACTAGCAGTATGTTTCAAATATTTTTGTACTCAGTGTTCTTAGTGAACTTGCGCATCGTGAAAGGCAGAACGTAATTGTGTAGGCCTGGTCATTACTGTACTTCAAATTCAGTTTAAGGCAGGGGTGCACAAATCCTGGGCGCCAGGTCGTCATGGCCTCTAAATATTATATGGTGGCGCCCGTAATTTTGAGGTGGTGCGTAGATTTGTGGAAAGATTCAATACCCCTTGTTTAAGTAACTCCGTCAACATCGTTTTTCAAGAACTGGCACAGACTTGGATTTTCCATCGCATGAGTTAAATTTTTCATATAACGTCGTTGCTTCTGATTTGTGTCAAAAACGAATTGTAATTCCTGCAGAGTTCGAGCACATTGCATTATTTCGTTTACTCACCATGCTTTTTACTCAAACTGGTTGTTGCACATTAATGAAATAGGGTATAACGTTATTTTATTTTCTTCCTGTAGTTTGTGGTTGAAAATTGTTTTAACTTTACCATATTTAGGATACTTTTTATGTTCTTAAATAAGACAAGATGTAAAATTTGCTGTCTGCGAAAAGGATGACCGGCAAGCAAATTATCACAACATAACATTGTGATGACAAGTGTATGAACAGTGTTTGTTGGAATAGGTTAATCATTTTGCATGCTTTGAAGCAGTAGTGTTATGTAGGGACTTATTAGATTCCTCATAGATGACACTGTCTTCATTGGAAGGTAGTTCATAAAGGTGGTAAGTCAAGTTTTAAAGTGGCAGATCAGCTAGTGTAACTTTTCCACAAGAATACAGCAGATGTTTTAGAGACCAAGTGAACATAATTACCAGCAGTAAGATTTATTTATATGAACTATAAATGAGTTGCAAATTTTATAGTGGTAGTTGAGTAACCAAAATTTTCGGTTTTGTTTAGTGATGTATTTTTTTTTGCAGGAATTCATTTGTTTGACATATAGAAGTCACTCCCAGGGATTGTATTGATATGAGTGTGCTTGTACATGGGAAATCATGGTCCAGCCAATATTCCAGCCAGATAGTGGCCAAGAGCACACAATAGAGGAATCGAATGGTGGTGCTGTTCCTCCACCATTGGATGACACAGGCATTCAGGCTGATATGTGGAACTCTGTAAGGGACCGTCGCAGAACAAACAGTAATGCTGAAGGCCAGCGATTTCTTTTACCAGATGATGATGATTTGGAGGGAGCAGTTGGTTACTCTGCAGATGCTAGAGCTTTGCCATTGCGAAGACGGAGTTACTGGGAAGGGCATAGTGGACCACCAGCTCAAAACAGGGCTGATAATCAGCGACGACATTCCTCAGGTGAACTCCCTGGAACACGTGGATCTCATGAAAATGTCACTGGGCACTGTCATAGTAATCAGTCTGGTCCAGGAGGTAGACGAGCCAGTACTGAGTCTGGTTATGGAGTAGGAGTGACTGAAAGAAATAACACTGGGGACCTTCCACCATTACTTAATCCTAGTCATAATCACTTTGCAGCTCAGTATATTTACCCGCCAGGAATCCCACCTGCAACTGTGATTGTTGGATCTCAGCTATACATACAGTTCCTGTGTGATGAAATTCGGAGGCTCAACCTTCAGGCACCAGAGTGTCTTGATCCAGACCGAGCAAACCCACCATTACTCTGGTAAGTAACACAGCATAACACATTTTTACAGACTTTCAGTTACACACTTGCCGTAACTTGGTTTTGACTAAATTAGCTGTAATGGTCATGAAAGTGATGGTCGGAAAGTTGGAACAGTCACAGTTGTTTTGTTAATCTGAATTGTTATGTATATACAAGACATGAATCTGCTTACAGAACCACTCTTGTGGTTTGAAGTAATGCCATTGTTTCAGTGAGAATACACTTTTTATTCATAGTCTCCCAGTAAATACACAGTGCTTTTTTCAGTTGGCACAACACTAAACTTTGTTTGAGTATAATCATTTACATTTTTAGTTAGAACATGTTTTTACCTTTCTTGGTCATGGTCAGGTAAGATCTCATTCAAAACCAAAGGCCAATGCCAATTATTTATTTGATTTTAGTTGCTAGTGTATGTTTGATATATTTGAAGGTTGTGTTTTGGTATGACTTTAATGTTTGCCTAATTTATTTTAAAAATGAGGTTTTTTGGTGTTAGGGTCTTAGGTATGAAGTTGTAATGCTGTAGTTTCTGGATTCTGGTGAGTTATCTTTATTCTTTTCTTGTGTCAAATCTGAGTATAGACCACCTGTTGTGGGTAGTATTCGTTGCTTTGTTGTGCTAGTAGTAGGGTTGGCTGTTTCTTGTGGTTTATTTAAGGGAAAATTCTTACCAGACATTGACCAAAGAAGGTCAGAACGTGTTGTAAGGAACTCTAAATGTCAACGAAGGTTCTTGTTATGCCTGCTGAAACAGCTATGTGTATTTACTGAAATAACTGCCTCCAAGAGTATGGTATTTTTTGTGTCCAGATTTGGAAACAGCATGTCAGAATTAGTTCACACAGTTTTCTATTGTGTTATCATAATATTGGTGACATGTACGATCACTACTGTTGGTCATGAGGAAATTATATTACTTTGAATTTTTTATTTTCGTGCTTCACTGCGTTCATTCATGCATATTTATTTTGATGCACTGTTGTAGAAGAGGAGACCCACCTATTAATCTTCTGAAGTTTAACTATTTGTAAATCTTTATTCTATACCATCTCAGTAATCCTTTTTTATTTAAAGCATTGTATTTTATTAACAGTGGTTATATAGACCTAGTTACAGAATGAACATTGTCTATACCCCACACAGCCACCAATACAACCACTTACCTGCTACCTCTTCAGGTGCCACTAGGTGGTGGTGTACACAGTGGTGGTAATACTGGCAGGCAGGGGTCATAGGTAGCAGTGGCATGGCTAGGTTTTTTGGTGCCTGGCTTATGGATTCACAGTGGTCACCTGCAACAGAAATTATGAACTTGTTGTGTTGTTCCATTCATTTGTCCTTGCCATCGCAAATCTTGAGACTTAGTAAGATGTACTGCCATCCAGAATAAAACTTGAATTGATTCATTCAGCCCATTGCATAGATTCTCATACTGCAGAAGGTTAAACAAATAGGTATTAATATGTATATAGCTAAATATGTACCTGATTTTAAGTTAAAGTATAGTTCTATAAGCAACCTAATGTTCTGTAACTTATCCTTTATTGAAGGAATGATGACATAATCCAGCTTGGTCAGAGTCTGCGACAAGTAGCAAATGAATTTGCTCGGTCAGCGTATCGCCACAGGGTTCGACAAAGAGCTGAGTCTGTCTGTTTGGAAAGCCTAAACTTTAATACCTTCTCTGATCTCTTGTATGGATTGTTTCAGGTACAGTGCATCATCATGATTTATCATAAGTAATTTACTTTTTTATAGCAAGAACCACTTGGTTATCTGTAATGCAGGACACATCTTGAGGGTTCTTCTCTTTTGGTGTGTGATGCTATGTAACTGTGTAGACCTAATGTTTCAAGACCACTGCATTGTCTGAAAATGTCGGGAGCCATTTACTTGGTGACGGCATCATATCCCTCAGTCACATTATTGCAAAAACCTGAAAACTCACCAAAGGCATTTGTTGATCGAGAGACTGTTAGCTACTGAAGAAGTGTGTTTCACCACATAGGTATTAAATTACAACAATAAAACATATTTTACGATAAATCGTTAATGTCCTGTCTGTACACTTGATGTCATGTGTTAGTTCCAGTTTTTAAAAGTTCAGTTGTAAGTGGTAATTTGCAGTGTGGTGTAGATTCATCTCACAGTTGGCATGTAAGTCAGGCAGTATGGTAGAAATATATAACATGATAATACCTGTCTTCTGGGATGGTGTGCTGTGTTGTTGGGTGTAGCAGGAGTAATTCCACAAAGTCTCCAGCTTCAGGCACAGATAAAGTTAGTGAACCTGGTCAGATGTCACAAGTCAGGAATGTGTGCGTAGATCAGTGTGTTTCTGCAATCACGGTGGTGGAGGCGACAGTATTCATCTGCTTATGTAGCAGCTGCAGTAGTGATGGAGGTAGGAGGACCGTAAGGTTTGTGGGATTTGTGCTGAAGGTTGTCATGCAGAATGAAGGGGACTTTGCAGATGTAATTTTATTATAATTAGTTCCTGACATTTGAAAGATCATAGTGCCTTTATCTTCATAATCAAGCAGTCTGGGAAGAACAGCCACATGGGGGGCAAAAGGTATGTTATATAGGAATATTTGTAGTGGCTGGAGGGGTTAGCAATCCAGGAGAAGGAGGTAGTGGTAGGGGCTTCATATTAGTATGCTCCTAAATAGGGGTACAGTTTTATGCTGTTCAAGGACGTAGCTGATCACCATCTGATAGCCAGCATGGGAGTTGGGGGATAAGGGATACAGATTAGGCAGAGGCTGCTTGGCTCTAGGTGAAGGCAGTATGATCCTCAAACAATGAGTGGCAACTTGCCTACTGACATTGTGTCACATCCCAGAAGACTTGAATCTTCAGCAACACCACTGTTAGAACGTCAGATCTCACACAATACATAACTTGTTTGAAAACGTGTATTAAGAAGCTTACTGAAACATGTCTGTAGTACATGTAAGTGTTCAAGTGTTCAGAAAGTGGTTGCAAGGTGTGTGTGCTTTTTAAGAAATGTAGCTTCAGAACTGTAAATTTTTACCTGACTTGAGTGTGGTAAGAGTGTCTGGAAGGAGTATGTTGAAAGAGATGCCAATTTTTCACAACTGGTGCAAAGGCCATGACAGCATGATGTCTTTTGTACCTTGTTTCTTTTATCCCTTTCATAGCTTTATTTTCATCCTTTCTTTCTCCCATATTCCTTACCCATCGTTTGCCTTCTGCAATTTTCTTTGCAACCTTGACGTTTTTCATTAAGATATTGATGTAAGTTTTATCTATAACTTTTACAGCCTTTATCCATCCTTTGTCAGATCTCTCTTTGATATTAAAACTCTTGTTTTGCAGTAAGTAAGGAGTAGAAAAGTGCTGATTCACATGTTTTAAAAGGTTCTTTGCCTGTATGAGAACACATTGCATGTCATCATTACAGTGATCAGTAGACCAGGTTTGTATCGTACATGATGCTGTCCTTGAAATCACTTAGCCAACCACGTGAGGGTTAAAAAAATTGCCTGTTTTAAGGCTCCATGCAGTTGTGTTTTTCTACACATGCAAGATTCATCCATGGCTGGACACATTCTGTGCTTTAATTTGCTGAATAACTGAAACAAAATCTACAGTTATTTTCCTTTTAACTCTGACACACATTTTATTTCTTCTTCCATTGTATTATCTTTCTCCTTCTCCTCTTCCTCCTCCTTTTTCTTTTTCTTCTCCTTGTTCTTCTGCTTGTTGCTGTTTTTCTTCTTGTTCTTTTTTTCTTCGGGTGAACCATAGCCCTTTTCAAAATTGTCTTCCACTCTTCTTGGTCCTACTACTTACGTCTCCAATTCCTTATGCCCATGTTCTTTAGATCTTCCTTCACTGGCTTAGACTACCTCAGCTTAGGTTTTCCTACATTTCAGGTGCATTCTGGTTTAAGTAGAGTAAGCTTTCAGCAAGGATCCCTTTCTGGCATTCTAAAAATTGTCCCAGCCACCTCAGTCTTCCTATTTTTATCACTTTAACTATGTATAATTGATCACAGAGCGTATAAAGCTTATTATTATGTCTTGTTCTCCATATACTGTTATCGTTAATAGGGCCATAAATCATCTTTAATATTCTTCTTTCAAAGATTTGGAGCCTATGTCCATCCTCCTATGTCAGGAGCCAATATTCATTTCCATATTTAAGTATAGGTCTTGCAAGAGTTTTACGTGGCATACATTTAGTTTGATGTTTCAAATTCAGTGAGTTTAGCTGTTTCTTTAACCCATAACTAGTTTTATTAGCTATAATTATTCATTGCTTGATTTATGTAGTTATATCATTATCTGCAGTTAAGATTGTCCTTAGATACTTAAATTCCTTTACCCTCTCATATTCCTTATCATCAATTTGTAACATTTTGGCTTTTTTTTTTCTACCTCGGAATCAGTCCAATGCTGCATTAAAAAGTATGCATCATAAAGCATCCCCTTATCCTAATCTGATTCATGTTTCAAATGGTCCAATAAGTTATTCTGAATTTCGACTGTACATCTCACATGTTTTAGAGTTAATTTAACCAGTCTTATTAACTTCTATGGTCTCTTAAATTTCTTTAAGTCCTGGAGTTATTTATTCTTTCTAGGGGTATCATAGGCAGCCTTACCTCAGTTTACAATTGAAACCTGCTGATTTCATACTCTGAGGTCTTCTCCAGAATCTGTTTCAGGGACTGATTTTTATGAAATGTTGATTTGCCCGTTCTAAATCCACACTGATAATTACCAACAATGTTCTCTGTGTATGGTTGGATACATTCACACAATATGTTGGAGAAAGTGTTGTATCCTATATTCATTAGAATAATTCATATATAATTATTCTGTTCTAATTGGTTCCCCTTTTTATGTATAAGGCAAGTAAGTCCATATTCCCACTGCTCAGGAATAATTTCTTCCTTCAAGATTTAACAAACCATTTTATGAAGAGTTACCTTGACTATTTCCTGTTTTATTTTAAGAAGTGTTACTTAGAGTCAATGAGCAGAAGAATACCCTGCACGAAATAAGAAAACAGAAGGCTAACTGGATTGGTCACATCTTTTGTAGAAACTGCCTTCTAAAACAAGTTATCTAAGGAAAGATAAAGGGGGAGATGGAAGTGGCAAGAAGACGGGGAAGAAGACGTAAGAAGCTATTGGATGACCTTAAGGACAGGAGAGGATACTCTCATTTGAAGGAGAAAGCTCAAGATCGCACTGTGTGGAGGCATCGTTTTGGAGGAGGCTTTGGACCTGTCGTCAGACAGAATACTGAATGAATGAATGAATTTAAGTAGTTGCCCTATAATATTGTCTGGTCCAGGCAGTTGGTTGTGTTTCAGCCTATTTGTGTCTTTCCTATCATCCTTAATTGTTGGGGTCTCATTTTTGTTTTGTTATTCTTCTGTTCTCTCCATCTTCTTTTCCAATTCTTCTCCTAATTCTTGGGTGATCTCCACACTTATAATATTCGGATCTGTCAATAAGTTATAAAAATATTGTCTCCATGGTTCCGTGATCTCAGATGGTTCACCTAGGATCAACCCAGTACTTTCTTTACAAGCAATCAAAATATGTCTTAAATTCTTCCTGATATCATTTAGGAACCGATGCATTCTTTTACTCTGTTCATGTAGTCTTTTTTTATGTGTTCTTGTCCATATGTTGATGGACTGCATAATTAATTAGTCATGTCCCTTTATTATTACTTTCATCATGTAAACCACTGCTACCTACAGCTGCTCCTGTCCAAATTTCTTTCCCCACAATAGCATTTATGTTATGTAATATAATCTTTATATTATATGAAGGGCATAGCTTTTATGTCCTGTATAGTCTGTCATAAATCTGTTCATTTTCTGTTTCACTCTTTTCCTCTATTGGAGCATGGGCACTGATGAGTCTGTAATTTTTAAATTTACGTCTAATTCTAAGTATTCTCCTATTAGTAGGCTTAAAATCAAATAATCTAGATCTAACATATTTACTAACAATAAAGCCTGTTCCAAAAAATGCTGTTTATCATCACAACTATAGTATATAGTACAGTACCTCTTGTCTATAATACACCTTCCCAGCCACCTTACTTCTTTTACTGCTAACAAATCATTAATGTAGTCTTGTGTTGAATCAGGTTTGGGAGTGTGCTGCTTCTATAAACAGACAGCACATTCTCAGTTCTCACTTGTAAATCCTTCTTCATGCTGGGTTGTCTTCGTTGTTTCTACCTGGTTTCCGATTTTAGAAGTATCTCAACGAAAAATATTTTTTTATGGGGTGGGGTTGTCAGCCCCACTCCCAACCCCCAACCTGGAAGAGCAGGATACCCTTTTTTGTCTGGACCATCACCTTTGATCTGTCTCGCTTGGGAGGTCCTACCGGTAGTTATGCTACTGCCAGCATTGCTCTCAGGATCGTTTGACCACGCAAGTCCCACCACTACATCAAAGGAGGGATACCTTTGGAGGGATATTGTCTTGACATAGCATAATTTTACTCAAAGCCAGTTATAAAAATCCAAGATGGTCAGATTTCGCACTAGATGAAGGTGAGTGGTCAGCCTTACACCCTGGACACTTCATACCCAGGCAAAGAAGAGCACTTGTCACCCATACCTTAGGAGACTGGGTATGCCCCAGAGCAGGACTGGGTGATTTGGAGAAGACAAAAATCAAACCATGATTTTGCACTTGTCTTGTCCATAGCCCAGTCACTATACCAGCTGTGCTTTTCTCACTCTGGGATGTTAAGATTTACAAGTTGTAATTATGGAATTTAAAAGTGACTGAGAATTAAGTAAGGGACAAGAGAAAATAAAGGATTTATTTCATCAATATTTTACTCATCTGTTAAGGATCCTTGATTAGCAAAATATGGATGCAATAAATTCTTTATTTCCCTCATCCATGACTCAGACTGTTAATACACAGGAGCACAAATATTACATTTCCTCTAAATAATGCCACTGGGCAATCATTTTCTATACTACACCACCAAACACGACACACTTCACGTGCTTCATCTGGTATGTACTGTGATATATTCTCTACATTATATAACATACATTAATTTTCTGTAAATAATGTTAATATACATTCAGTTATATATAATTAACAGTGCTAATGTAATTATAGGACAAGTTCTCTTTGGATCATAATGATTGAGACAGATGTTTGTGTACATACTCCATACTAATATAAATAGGTATGAACTTGTAACTGGAACAGCTATCACATAGTTTTAATATCACAACATTGTAATTTTTTGCTTATCAATTTTATGTACTTTAGAATTTTAATATTTTAATCACTCCAATGAGGGCAATGCATACCTAGTTTAGCCTGTTGGGATTGTATTTCTTTGATCTGAAAGACTTCCTGAGGATGGCACCCTGGTGCCAAAACATGTAGGATATGGATATTTGTCATGAATTGCATTTTTTAAGTGCGTTTGTAGGTTGACATATTGAACATCAGCATTATTGATTATTAATTCATTCAAACTGGTGGTAAGGGCATTTACTTTATGAAGATATGTTCACTGATTTCAAATTTTTTAATTCTTATTTGACAGATGGCTTTGAAAATGCTTAATGCAAAATGCCCGTTGCACTTGGAGTTGTTTTATTTACTGTGATAATTGTTTTGTTGCAGGAAGGTGGGGTCACTTCAGAGCGAGTGGTTGTCCTATTTTTCTTTTGTTCTGACCTTGCAATTAGAGCTCTTCAAAACCGTCTGAGCAGAATGTTTGATTTTATAACTCACTGGAGTCAGCTGTACATTATGGAGAATTTCAGTGTGTGGGTTCAGGAACATGGAGGATGGGTATGACACACATTTAATGTTTAATAGGGCTTATAAGGTTTTCTTCCCTAACTATTGTGTAAGAGAATTTGTTAACAAGGTAGTTAAACATTGTACATACAAAAAGTATGATTTGTACATGTACGTGAAAGTACAAGTGTGTTTGCAATGAAACTTTTGACAGAATATCAGTGCAGTAATTATGATATTAAACTGGAAAAGGACTTTGGTGTTAAAAATTTCACTCATTTGAGATCAGAGTTTTTTAACGGTGGAGACTGTGAAGATGTCTGCCTCATGGGATGTGATGCTTTGTATTCTTGTAAAAATTCACATCTTCCTTGATGAAGGAGGCAGCAGAATCCTCTGAAACACCAGTACACTTCTACATGACTGCATAGTGTCACATCCCGAAAGACAGCAACCCTTATGTGTGCAACGTACTTATGTTTTGATGCTTCATGATTGCAACTTCAGTTACTGTATTTCCCACTTTTCTTCCTGGAAAATGCTGCCTAAAATCAATTTGTATTTGAAGGTGTGGCATGCTATGGTAGAAATAACCAAAAATATTCCAAAAAATTATGTATGAAGGTTGTTCCAAAAGTGAGGTACAAGTAGGTGCAGCTTTCAGGAATGAAAGTCAAGTGGAATTGCTGCACCAAAAGGTGGTGGGAGGATGGGAGTGTCTCTTGTAACAGCTAGAAGAGCATGCCACACCTGCACAAGTGAGAACACCAGTGTAATTATGCTGGTTGTAAGAGCCAAGTGTCTATGAAGGCTCTCTACATAGGACATTCAAAAGGCATGGTACATGATGGGAAGCAGTGGCAATGATGCAAGACTGAGAAGTTAGATTACTACGGATGTGTGGAGTGTGGTTTGTTTTCTGTACGCCCAAGGCAAACAACTGACGCTAATTCACAGGAGCTTGTTACTATCTGGGTAACATATTATAAGCAGGAAACAAGTTTCCATATGGTGCAAAGCATTCCAGAATGGTTGTGTTGATCTGACTGACGAACTGTGCACAATAAGAATCGAACATCTTTGGTCAGGCAGTGGCTTGAGAATGCCAGTGATATTACTGCAGGGGTGATCAGTTGACTGCGTGGACTTGATGCAGATGTCTTTGCTGCAGGCTGTGATGATCCAGTTTCCTGCTGGGACAGGTGCCTCAGTAGAAGCAGTGGTTCTGTTGAAAAGTAGCGTGCATGTTCATTATATGTGTGTTAATAAAATCTGCTCAAAACATTACATGCTATGTTGTGGTGGGGATGTTTAGCTTACCTTGCAGTGTACCGTATATTTGTAGAACACTTCTTCACGTTGTCATGGCAGCTCATTTTGGTTGAGTTAATTTTCAAGGATGGAATGTATTTCTGTGTGGGGGCTACCAACATGAGTGTATTGGATCTCATTCAAATGATGTACTGTCAGTACTGTTTCATCTATGCTGGGATACAAACATTGGTGTCATGGTGGGACAAATGCCTAAGTGTCGGTGGTGGCTGCGTGAAATTCTGATGTGTACCATCAGATAGCCATATGCCTTGCTTTTTACATTATTTTTTTAAATTCCTTTGTACATAAATGCTAAAGAAGCCGTGCTTTTTTACTTATAGAAAGCATTTTTGTATGGGCCGGGATAGCGTAGTTAGTGTAGCGACTTGCTGCGGGCCGGACAGAATGGGGATTGAGTCTTGGTGGGATGAGATTCTTTGCACCCATCCAGACCAGCCCTGGGGCCCACCCAGTCTCCTGTACAGTGGGTATAGGGTGTCCTTCCTGGGTGTAAAGCAGCCAGGGCATGGCAGTGATCTCCCACCCCCAGTAGTGCCAAGGTTAAGGAAGGAGGTAGCTGTACCTCTGCTCCCCCTCTGGTACTTCATGGCCTGTTCTAGGGTGTACTTTACCTTTATGTATTTAAGTATTTAAACAGTGATTATTTACCTAATTGGGTTTCAGTGGTCTGTTTAGTGGAAACTTGGCGTGTTTGCTGTATGGTTGGTACTAGTACGCAGAGTTCCCAAAAGTATACATGCACTCTACTTGCTAATAACACACACAGACATAAAGACAGGGTGCTAGTATTTTGCATTGCTGTGTTAGAATAATGATGGATGACAAGCATTGCACTCAGTATTTGTATACTGTAGGAGTCAACTTAAAATTTTAGGCACCAAGTAGGTGACAAACAAATTCCCTACTAGGGACCAGGAGTGTTAAATGCCACCATGCAAAATTTAATTAACTGGGCATCTTGGCACACAAGAGTTTTGTGCTCATTTGCTAGATGGTGGTACCCTGTTTAAGGAAAATGGCATTATCACAGTCACCCTTTGAGAAGTGCAAGTGGATTCTTAAGTGCTGCCTGAAAATAGAAAATGTGCTTGAGGTACAGAAACATTGGAAAAATGAACTTGGAACACCTCCACTAACATGGATAACAGTTACAATGTTGTGTGGTATATTTGAGATATAACATTGGAAAATGTCAAGAAGGGCCAGTCTGGAAGACCTCACAGTTCCACGAACGATGAAAGCATTACGACAGTGTTATAAGACTTCACACTTCATACAAAGAAGTTTGTAGGGCCATGTTTCTCTAAGAGTTGTGTCCCTAAAATCAGTGTTCATTGCATTTTGCAGCATGAGAAGTGGAAACTGTAACAAGACTGTTCCATGCAGTGCATAAGGACAATCCAGTTTGTCAAGTGGAAGTTAGTAGTGCTTTTCATGATTTTGTTGCTTGTTACTATGAAAACACTGTTAAATGTAAGTGTTGCATTATGTGTTCCAGACGACTGATAGAGCCAATTTTTTTAGCAGTGTCACAGGCATCATTTAGTTATCAGTTCTGTAGAATGTTATTGTACCTTCAATCAACAGATTGTTTTTGGCGCAAGAGTCCTACGTTCAACAGGATGATGTGCTACCTCATTACCAAAACAAGAAATTTCCTGATTCATTTTCCTGAAAGATCAATAAGGCATAGGGGAAGATAAGAGTGTCCATTACAATTGCCTGTTACTCTTTGCTGGTGGTGTACTCTGGAGAGCACTGTGTGTGCAAAGGACACTGCAACGTGCAGCGTGAAGCTGAAAAAATACTGCCTCCCTTCCACAGCCAACAACACAAGAAGAATGCCACTGTGTTGCAAGTTACTGTCAACAATGTATGGATGCTGGTGGTGGACATTTTGAACATATGATGTTCAGGAGGGCATTGTCCATTTTCTTGTTGATATATGGATTATTAAAGTGTGTATACATTTTTTGGGACACTATATTCATTGACCTGTGTTTCAATGGTTTAAGTTAGCCCTTTCTGAAAAGTAAAGAAACCTATTTATAGGAAGATGGGAAAAATGGTCATTTCTTAAATTTCTTTTTCTCTTCCAAAAGTGATAAACCTATTGTGAGACTGTGTTGGGAATTTTAAAACCTTATAATTAACTCCTTTCATGGTAATAAAAACTGCATTGGATTTTGCCAGTCTTGAACCTGAGACTTTCGCCATAGAAGTTAAATGTTTACCCTTAAGCCAATATACAGCATTTGAATATTAGAGGATCAATATTGTGCCGTTAGAGGGTTTAATTGTGGTCTGCAGTGTGTGTATTATTTTGCATAACTTTCAGTATTACTGATGTGAATTTTTTAGTTTAATTTTGACATTTTTGTTGTCTTTCAGGCTGCCGTTCTTCAGCAGTCAGTGAATAATGTTTATAAGTGTGCCATGATAGGTTTTTGCTGTGTTGCAACAGTGGCATTGTTAATCTATATACGTAATAACACACGCTAGGAGCGTACTGCTCAGTTCTGATGTGTTATTTATATGTAGGGTAAGTATCTTGACCAAACTTTGACACAATAGGTTTGGACAAGTTTTTTGTATCAGTTTTATTGCCATATGATGTGTTCATATACTTCCACAATTTGTATCTCTTTTAAAGAAGAACATCTTCTTTCATCAGGGTTTGGCATATTTTTGTACTGTGAAATATACTGAATATTGTGTACCATATTAAGATTTTTATAGGTCAATATTTGCCGTAATATTTCATTTTAAGGAACATGTCTTTAATGGCATTTGATATAAACAGGGATTTAAGGTCCTCATTTTATTGTAATGGATCCAAATGCTCAAGAAGTGTGAAATTTCGAGTGAAAATGAAGGACTTTGAACAGAGCTGAAATTTATGTATTAGAATCTCTTGGTAATGATTCAAGTGCTTTGTGGTGAATTAATTCAGAGTTCAGTATTTTCTGCATTTAGTACTGTTGAAGATATCTAGGCAGGTTGTTTTCAGTACATAATTTTGTAACTTTAAATGTAGCTTTTAAAATTCAGAATTTGGATAAGGTGGAAAACTATTCAGACAAATGTTCATTTAAACTTTTTGTTTTGATGTTTGCTTGGTAGTACATTTTCCTGTGGCAAGACTAACATTATGTTTCTAATACTAACTTTGTATGAACTTAAGATGTGTGCGTGTTTGTGTACGTGAGTGAGTGAGTGAGTGAATGAGTAAGTGCATGTACATAAGTGCATAGTGTGAAGGCCATGTGTTATATCTCCATACTGGATGAATCAATTTAAAAAAAATTCAGGACTGGGGTTCTCACATTTGGAGATGTGAGACAACTAATTCTGGTGTGTGTCAGTCTAATACTGTTCTTTGCAGGAAACATGAGTGAAATTTGGAAGTACTTACATGCACATTATTGTACAAAACGTAATGCGTAACATAAGGTATAGTTACCATTAAATTAGATATTGCAATATTTTTGATGTGATACATATTTAACTACTTATGCCTGCATAACGTGTTCAAGTATTTCCTGAATTTGTATGTTTTTTAAGGGAGAACATTTTTTGTTTTGTAAGTTTCAGCATATTTTTGTATATGTAAAATGCACCGAATATCATGTACTGAGTTAATATTTTTACAGAATAGTATTTGCCCTAATAGTTAATTTTAAAGAAAATGTCTTTAATGGCTTTGAAATAAACAAGGATTTAAGGTCCTCATTTTAATGTAATGGATGTAAATGCTCAAGAAATATACATTCCAGGTGGAAATGAAAGACTTTGAACAGAGCTGAAATTTATGTGTTGAAGCCTGTTGGTAAGAACTTAAAGGTTTTTGGTGAAATGATTTATTCATTATTTTTTGTGTGTGGTATTGTTGGAGATATCTGGACAAGCAATTTCCATTACATAATTTTGTTGCTTTACATTTTTTAATATTGAGATATTGGATAAGTCATGGAAAATTATTCAAACAAACTTTTATTGAAAGTTTTCAATATGATGCTAGCATGGTTGTAAGTAATTATGCATTTTCTTGTGTGGAGACTATTATAATTCACATATTAATTTGTGCATTTTGTGCATGCTGCACTAACTGTAAAGTGCATGAAATTAATGAACAGTGGAAATGTCACATGTTAGTCATCTGTTGTGTCTCCATGATCATAGAGTGAATTTTGGTGAAATTCAGTAGTGGTATTCTCACATGAAAAGATGCAATACATATAAGTGTAGGTTTACTACATTTCTGTGTAGTAAGCTTGAGAGAAGTTTGAATTTTCTTATATAAAAACATTATTGTACAAAAAAAAAAATGATACTGCCATGAGCTGTAGGTCTTATGAAAACTGGTAACCTATATTTGTAAGATTTTTGATGTGATACATACATAATTGATTATAAATCTGTCTGAAGCTTATGCTTTACAACAGTACGTTTATATCTGCTATAAACCAACGTCAGGATCCATGCAGTATGCTGAATCCCAAGCAGTAGGCAATCAATAACTACAATGAGTCACAGTGAAAGCATAAAGTCCGTAATTTTCACTGTTTTTGACTGCTTGTTACAATTTGACTTTCTAAACTTGGTTTTGATACTCATAGTTAATTGGGGTGTAATTTATTTAGTTGTTCACAGTTCTCCAACCCCTTCTGTTCAGAGTATTACTTGAGTCTTAAATTTCTGTACTTTGCATCCAGTCATATTTGATCTTATGTGAATCTTATTTTGCTTCTGTAAAATTACACTCTCTAATTATTCCTGAAGCTCTCACTAGTTTTTGTATTTCATATATTTGTGAATTAGTATCCACCATAGTGTGACCTAATTTCTTTTACCTACTAATTTAAGGCATACTTCATTAAGCTGAGTTATTTAGTCTGTCTTTCATATACACTTCCCTGCACAATAGCTGGAACTTCTTAGCATTGATATTTTCCAGGCTTCATTGAGTCAGTTTATCTTCCAAATTTGCTTCTACATTTGTAAGACCTTCTGTCTTATCATCAGTTCCTACATCTGTCTGTATGCATATAAGTATGTTGTGTATAAACAGAGTTTAATGAATTTCTTTTTAATTTCGGGTTTTCACCATGCATTATTACAGTCAATCACCTTTATTAGCCGACTTAATGCACTTGATTATACAAAACTTAGAAGTTAAAATCTACGTTGTATGAAAATTTTAAAAGACATAAAATTAAAGATCACCACGACATGTTTCAGATCGTATGTGATCCATCATCAGGGAGTATAAAGCTGTACTTGACTGAAATTTGTATTGGTTCACTGATGTTTGTCGTGTGCTTAAGCACACAACATGGCAAACATCAGTGAACCACTACAAATTTCAGTCAAGTACAGCTTTATACTCCCTGAAGGTGGATCACATACGATCCGAAAACTTTAATTTTATGTCTTTTAAAATTTTCATACAACGAAGATTTTCAGTTCTAAGTTTCGTATAATCAAGTGCATTCATTCGGCTAATAAAGGTGATTGAGAGTTTAATGAATATTTTATATTTTGAGGCTGTAGAATAATGTATTTAATTGAATCTGACTTTGGTCCGAATTAACCCACATTTTATTGCTCTGAACGTGAGAGTGGAATTGTACAGAGGTTTGGAGTACACCTGTTTGAAATTCGTTTATTGCAATACTGCATGTCTCGGCCTTTATGTTCATTTCTTGCACATAAAGATCTGTTATTATGTGTTCATTTGATATGCATTTGTTGCAAAAGATGCACAGGAAGTTAATAATATCCATATTTGAGTTTAATTGCTACAGAACTTGCCCAAGCAGTTTTTACTCCAACATTTATAGACTGAAACTGTCTGTTTTTAATAGGAATTATTGTATTGGTGGAACTAACTATTTCTACTCATGTATTACTTAAGAAAATGAATATGAGCTGGACTTTGTAACGTGTTTAAAATGAATAACATTTCTCTAAAATTGTTATGGAAATCTGGGTATAAGTCACATGGAGGTCCGTTGTACAAGTGTGAGTATTTGTCAGAGGGGGTTACGAGGAAATAGGTGGTGTTTATGAGAATTTTATGTTGTTTAATGTTGTAAATGTAAGTGAAAGAGCTAGGGATAACTCGAGTGCTAGTGTGTTATGACTGGTAGCTGAATTCCATGACTTTGAGGTGCTTGTGGCTGGCACCTGTTTTGGTCAGTTGTAATGAAAGGTCTGTAGATCTTTAACCACAGCTGAAGGTTTTTTGCAGCAAAACAAATTAGTAGTATTGTAGTAAATGAAGAAAATATTTGTTACATTGTAATAGAGTTTATATTTGTTTATAATTTGCAGTGCAAACCTAAGAAATACAGAAGTACTCTATCCTTTGTTGTGTGGTGTTATGCATGAGTGAGTGTAAAAATCGATAATGCAGAGTTCCCCAGTTGACCACAGATATTTAAACTCTATAGACCAGGGGTTTCAGACACATGGTACGCCAGTTCAGTTAATGAGGTCATCAGTGATGTAATTCTAATTATAAAATTTGACCTAGTGTCAGAGTCCATGTGATAAGTGGGTCCCTGTCACCACGGCATGGCGCGTCCTCAGGTTGCGGATGGAGGAATGGCCTCCCATATGGAGGGTAGCTGCGAATATATTGAATAAGCAGTCACGGACAGCCGACAAGGGGTGGTCCTCCAGCTTGGGGGTTAGGCGAGGTGCTAACAACTCCTCCCTGTTAAAACATACCTTGTTATGAAATATTCACAGACAAAGCCTTGGACCTGGACTGATACTTTGGTATGACCTAAGCAATGAAACAGGTGCATAGGATTTGGTACTTGGAATGTTAGGAGCCTGTATAGGGCAGGTTCATTTATAGCAGCAGCCAGGGAATTGGCTAGATATATATTAGATTTAGTGGGTGTGCAGGAGGTTAGGTGGGACAGAGAGGGTACTGTAAGAGCGGGGGATTATAATTTTTACTATGGAAAAAGAAATGAAAATCTTCAATTGGGAACACGATTCTTTGTACACCACAGAATAGTATCAGCAGTTAAGAGAGCAGAATTTTTTAGCAATAGGGTGTCATATATAGTTCTGAGAGGTCGCTGGTGTAATTAAATTGTTCTAAATGTGCATGCACCAAGTGAGAAGAAAAGTGATAATTAAAAAGATAGTTTGTACAAAGAATTAGAGCAGGTTTTTTTATAATTTTTCTAAGTACCATACGAAAATTCTATTAGGAGATTTTAATGCAAAAGTGGGGAGAGAGAATATTTTCAAGCCGACAATTGGGAATGAGAGTCTACATCAGGATAGTAATGATAATGGTGTTAGAATAGTAAACTTTGCCACGTCAAAAAATTTGGTTGTTAAGAGCACAACGGTCCCACACTAAAGTACACCTTGTCCTCTCCTGATGAGAAGACTCACAACTAGATTGATAACATATTGGTAGATAGGAGATGGCATTCGAGCATACTAGATTTATGAAGTTTCAGGGGAGCTGATTGTGATATTGATCACTATCTGGTGGTTGCAAAAGTTAGGGAAAGATTGGCAGTAAATAAGCAAGCAGCACAGAAGTTTGATAGGGAAAGATTTAATCTGAGGAAGCTAAATGAGCTGGAGGTTAGGAAACAGTATCAGATTGAGATTACAAACAGGTTTGCAGCTTTGGAGAACTTAAGTGATGACGAGGAAGTAAATAGGGCTTGGGAGAACATTAAAGAGAACATCAAAACCTCGGCTAAAGAGAGTCTAGGTCTGCATGAATTGAAGCTGCATAAACCGTGGTTTGACGAATGTTTAGGTTTTTTAGATCAAAGGAAGCAGGCTAAAATGCAGTTGGTACATGATCCAAGCCAAAGCAATGTAGATAATCTGAATAATGTAAGACATGATGCTAGCAGACATTTCAGGAACAACAAGAAGGCATATCTGAAAGCTAAAATTGAGGAACTTGAAACTAACAGTAAGATCAACAATATTAGGGACTTGTATAGGGGCATCAGTGACTTTAAGAAGGGTTACCAGCCTAGAACTAATATAGTGAAGGATGACAAAGGTGATTTGGTTGCAGACTCCCACAGTATTTTGGCTAGGTGGAAGAACTATTTCACGCAGCTATTGAATGTGCATGGGGTTAATGATGTTAGGCAGACAGATATACAACACAGCAGAACCACTAGTACCTGAGCCAAATGCCTCTGAGGTTGAGTTGGCTATTGAAAAGCTAACAAGTCACAAATCACCAGGTATTGATCAAATACCAGCAGAATTGGTTAAAGCAGGGGTTAAGACAATTCACTGTAAGATTCATAAACTTATTAGTTCTATTTGGAATAAGGAGGAATTGCCTGAGGAGTGGAAGGAGTCAATCGTAATACCTATCTATAAGAAGGGTGATAAAACAGATGTAATAATTATAGGGGCATATCACTTTTGCGAACTATGTACAAAATTTTATCCAACATCCGGCTGTCAATGTTAACTCCATATGCAGAGGAAATTATTGGGGATCATCAGCATGGATTTCAACGCAACAGGTCAACTACTGATCATATATTCTGCATTCATCAAATACTTGAGAAAAAATGGGAATACAATGAAGCAGTGTGTCAACTCTTTATAGACTTCAAGAAAGCTTATGGTTCAGTTAGGAGGGAGGTCATATATAATATTCTCATTGAGTTTGGTATCGCCATGAAACTGGTAAGGCTAGTAAAAATGTGTCTGAATGAAACGTGTAGCAGAGTCCGAATAGGCAAGAATTTGTCCGACATGTTTCCCCTTAGGAATGGTTTGAAACAAGGAGATGCTGTAGTGCCATTGCTTTTCAGCTTTGCTTTAGAGTACACCATTAGGAGGATTCAGGTAATCCAGGATGGTTTGAAATTGAATGGTACACATCAGCTGCTGGTTTATGCTGATGTTAATATATTGGAAGGAAGCATACACACTAAAAAGGAAAACGCAGAAGCTTTGGTAGTGGCTAGTAAGGAGATTGGATTAGAAGTAAATGCTGATAAAACTAAGTACATGGTCATGTCTCGAGATCAGAATGCAGGATGAAGTCACAGTGTGAAGATTGATAATAGCTTTTTTGAAAGGGTGGAAGAGTTCAAATATTTGGGAACAACTTTAACAAATCAAAGTTCTATTCAGGAAGAAACTAAGAGGAGATTAAAGTCAGGGAATGCTTGCTATCATTCGGTGCAGAATCTTTTGTCTTCCAGTTTGCTACCCAAAAATTTAAAGATATACAGAACTATAATTTTGCCTGTTGCTTTGTATGGGTGTGAAACTTGGTCACAGACATTGAGGGAGAAACTAGGCTGAGGGTGTTTGAGAATAGGGTGTTGAGAATATTTGGGCCTAAGAGGGATGAGGTAACAGGGGAATGGAGAAAACTACATAATGAGGAACTTAATATTCTGTACTCCTCACCCAATATTGTGCAGATGATAGAATCGACAAGATGAGATGGGCACAGCATGTAGCGCATATGGGTGAGGGGAGAGGTGCATACAGTGTTTTGGTTGGGAAACCTGAGGGAAAGAGACAACTGGAGAGACCCAGGATAATATTAAGATGGATCTTCAGGAAGTGGAATGTGGGGGTATGGACTGGATCTAGCTGGCTCAGGATAGGGACAGGTGGTGGTCACTTATGAATGCAGTAATGAACATTCAGGTTCCATAAAATGCAGGGAATTTCTTGACTAGCTGCAAATCTGTTGGCTTCTGAAGAAGTACTCTGCTCCATGGCGTAAGTAAGTAAGTGTCAGAGTTTTTAAATTGAAGAATTAAAAAAATATTTTCATCACTGGCCAAAAAGTTTCAGTAAGATTTTTATCTTCCGTGTGGCAACTCCATACATGTTATGTTAGCAACAGGTCACACATGGAAAAGGACAGCAAATACTGAACCTGCTGCTGTGTGGTTGCTATGGCTTCCATGGTACTGAAAATTAAATTTGATAATTATAATATTTTGGGGCCAGGAGAGCTTTGTTAGTATAGTGACTTGCTACTGGACAAATGGTTTGGGTTTCAAATTCCAGTGGGGCCAAGAGATTTTCTTGTCTCCACAGCCATCCAGACTAGCCCTGGAGCATGCTTATCCTGTACAATGGATACCAGGGTTTTTTTCCCTGGCAAAAATGGCCAGGGAATGGCTTTGACCAGCCACCCCCATCTAGCGTGGAGGTGGAGCCATTCTGCTACTCCTCTGTACTTGTGTGGCATGCTGGGGGTAGAACTTTACCCTTAATTATTATATTTTGGATTTGGTATTAAGAGTATATAATAGAAGGTGGTTCAAATATGACCGGGACTGATTTTTTTTTTAAACCATAATTACCAAACACTTACTTGCACATGTCAGTCTTCAACGTACTTCCCTCCGGAGTCAACACAATTTTTCCAATGTTCTGGAAGCATCCTGATGCCCTTTTCAAAAAAGGCTTGTCGTAGGCAGCGTATCCACTCCCGAACAGTCTGGATGACGGCCTACTATCATGCGGTTCATTCTCCACGCGCTCTCTGCCCTCGCTGAAGCACTTACACCACTCAAACACACGGGTCTGTGAGAGACACTCTTCCCCATACTGTTGTTGGAGTCTGTGGTGAATTTCAGCGGACGGGACATTTTCTCTAACGAGGAATTTGATCACAATGCGTTGTTCCACGCTCTGCGGTACCTTCTGTTCGCTCATCACTCTAGCAACTCCCAGACAGGACTGAACAGGTTCTAAACCGAGCAGGAGGGAGGGTGGACGTTGTGGCTTCACTCTCTCAAGGTCGACAGCTGCTGCGCAGTGCGGCTTGTTTACACACAAATCAGTCCCGGTCATATTTGAACCAACTTGTCTATCGAATGACGAAGATATAGGAGGAAGGTCACGAGGAAAGCAATAAAATTTACAGGATAGTTGCTCTATTACATCAATACCCTCTACCAATGGGAAAATAACGGAGCATCCTGGGCCTCCAGTAGAAAAATGTGAATTGTTAAGCATAATAAGGCTACCGAATCTGAGATGGAAAGTTTAAGTCTCTGAATTTTTTAAGTGTCACTTTGCGTGCTTGCT
>JGI20166J26741_11611139_pt1 | contig 23192 bp, 25 predicted proteins | sample TergutCu122P5_FD_26741 | JGI IMG/M metagenome (IMG submission 26741)
GTTGCAAATTGGGAAAATGATAGGTATTTTGCATAAGCGGGCGAGCAATGCTCGCCCCTACATATATGTATATTTTAAAATCGGCTGTGAATTGTAACATAATATTGGATAATATTCAGAATTTCCAAAAGTTTCTATTGACATATTGTATTAATATAGTTTATAATTAATTTACCTTAAGAGTTGCACTCGAAAGAGTGGAAGTTCTTTTTCAACGACTAGGAGAAATCCTAGTCTTTGCTTTGGTAATAAAAAAATTAAATATACATATAATATTACTACATTTAATGTCGCACATTTAATGTGGTTTTTTCGTTTTAAAACGCAAATCGACCTATCTCTTGGTTTAGAGATAGGTCAATTTCTTCTATATTTCTATATTCTAATATATCTATTTGTCTTTAATATTGATTTATTCACTTCCCAAATTTTATTAAGTTATTTTCCAAAAACAATGCATAGTTATAATAAAGACCTAGAGTTTGATTTTGAAAACTAACAGTCATAGGTTGATTTGCCAAAGTATTCCTAGAATCGCCGGAATATACTTCAAAATAATATTGCTTAGAAGTGTCAATACCTTCAATACATCTGTCGAAATAGTAAGTATTAGTACCGGTAGGAGTGACAAACACATCAATATTAACAGAATTATCAGTAGATTTGAATCTCATTTTAGGTAAAGCAGCAGGAACCGTAGATTTGCCATTAACCCATTCTACAACAATAACCCCTCCAGTAATATAGCTTAAATTGCTGGCATTTTTAATTGATTTCATTGATAAAATTTGGGTATTAATATAACCGGTATAGGTGTCTAATCCAAACTTAATCTGATTATTTTCCAAATATAATGCATAATTGTAATAATTACCTAGAGTCTGGTTAGACAAATTAACAATCGTAGGCTGATTTGACAAAGTATTTCTAGGATCACCAGAAGATATTTCAAAGTAATATTGTTTAGAAGTGTCAATACCCTCAATACATCTGTCGAAATAGTAAGTATTAGTACCGGTAGGAGTAACAAATACATCAATATTAACAGAATTGTCAGTAGATTTGAATCTCATTTTAGGTAAAGCAGCAGGAACCGTAGATTTGCCATTAACCCATTCTACAACAATAATCGAACCCGTAATATAGCTTAAATTGCTGGCATTTTTAATTGATTTAATTGATAAGAGCTGAGTATTAATATATCCCGTATAAATATCTGCTCCAAATTTAATCTGGCTATTTTCCAAGAACACATTATAACCATTGTATTTGCCAATCGTTTTATCTGCAAATGAAACATTCATGGATTTATTAGGCGAGGTGTTTCTAGGATTTCCTGAAGATACTTCAAGGAAATATTGTTTAGATGTATCTATCCCGTCAATAAATTTATCAAAATAATATGTATTGGTTCCGGTAGATGTTACAAATGCATCCATGCTAATACTGCCGTCTGTTGATTTAAGTTTTATAACCGGATTAAATATCGGCACAGTTGATTTTCCGATTAACCCATTCTACAACTATCATCTGCCCAGAAATATAACTTCTTCCATATGCATCTTTAGATAGAGTAATGGTTTTCAGCTCACTGTTAATATTTCCTTTATCCAGTCCATAAGTTCCAGCTATTGCTTCTGCATCCTTTGTTCCCAATAATTGCAGTTTAGCATCAGTGTCAATAAACTGCGAATCGGAACTTCTCATAAAACAATGTTCAATAATTATTCCCGGTATCCCGTTATTCATGGATTCTCTGATAATTCCGTACCAATCTGCAAGAGCCCCGTCAGCATAGTAATTTACTTCGCTATCTTTTATTTTAACTCCTCTGTTTCCAATACCTATGCTTCCCAGCCTGTTTAATACAGCATTCCCTAATATGGTTGAAGCATAGTTGTATCTTGCCTGTGATGTATCTCTTGTAACATATACCTCAGCACCTGTCATAATTGTCCAGTTTAATGCCACATCATTTATATGTAAACTTATTAAAATATCTGCATTCACATTTTTTGCAACTTGTGCCCTGTCATAAAGGCTCATTCCTGTATCAGGTGTTAAACCATTATGTGTTAAATAGACCTTCACCTCTGGATATTTTTCTAATTCAGCTTTTGCATATAAAGCAATTTTTAGATTAACATCCCTCTCAACAAGTCCTTTTTCCGGATTTAAGCATCCAGGCTCATTCCCTCCATGCCCCGGATCCAGCACTACGACTACATTGCCGTTTTCATCTACTGCATGTACCGCATTTCTTATTAAGTCTGCCAAAAATATAACAGCTGTTATAATTATAAATAATATTAAAATTCTCTTAATTTTTTCCATGTCTCCATTTTACCATAATAATAATTATCATTCAATAAATTTTTAAAATTTTACAAGAATTTACAAGATATCATCAAAAATAACCGGAACAAGTTCTTTCATTTTCTGCTTAATTCTTTTATTTAAACTGATACCGGCATATCAATCTTTCCCAAATGCTGATAATCTATCAGTTCTATATCTTCAGGCTTAAAATCATAAAAATCCTTTATTTCTGGATTTATCCATAATTTTGGTGCTGGAAGGGCTTTATCTTTTCTGGATAACTGCTCTTTCATACCTTCTATTTGATTTTCATATATATGGGCATTACTTATACATACTGTCATCAATCCAGGTTTTAATCCAGTCACTTGTGCCAGTAGATGGACAAGCACTGCATATTGTACAACATTAAACGGATGACCGAAGCGGGATATCATTAGACCTTATGGTTAACATGCAGCTTAGATTGTTATCTGTCACATCCCAGCAGCTGTTGAACACACATGGATACAATGCTCCTGTATCCAAATAAGGTATCTGCCATAAATCTATTACCATTCTTCTATCTTGGGGATTTGTCTTTAATTGATTAATTAATTTATCTATTTGTTTATATTCCTTCACAATCCAGCCATAAGCTGTTCCTATTGTTCCGTCTTTCATTTCCCATTCATCCCATATGTGTACATTCTGCTCATGCAGGTCACTTATTTTATTTGACTGTTTCTGAAATATCCATAAAAGTTCTTTAATTGCAGCTTTATATGCAACATATTTTGTGGTTAATATTGGAAATTCTTCTTCTAAATTAAACTGTAATATTTGATGAGGCAATTTATATGTTGCAACACCTGTCCTGTTTTGACTATAATATCCTGTATTTAAAATTTTTTCTACTAGGTCTAAATATTGGTTATCAAATTTGCTCATTGCTAACTCCTTTCTTGAGAACAAAGTAAAACTTCATTCCTATTTCCCATATTACATCTCTCTTCTTCCGTTCCAGCGCCTTAGTCAGTGTGATTTCATCCGTATATTCCAAATCCCCGCCCACAGGGATTCCATGGGCAATTCTGGTTACTTTTATTCCGAGAGGCTTTATTAGTTTTGATAAATACATTGCTGTGGCTTCTCCTTCTACTCTAGGGTTTGTAGCTATAATCACTTCTTCTGCTTTATTTTGCAGTCTTAGAAGCAATTCTTTTATTTTTATATCATCAGGTCCTATTCCATTCATAGGTGATATTGAGCCATGAAGCACATGATAAACCCCTTTGAATTCATGTGTTCTTTCCATTGCAATTATGTCTCTTACATCTTCTACAACACATATTATGCTGCTGTCTCTTTTAGGGCTGCTGCATATTTGGCATGGGTCTGTATCTGAAATATTATAGCAGATGCTGCAATATTTTAAGTTTTTCTTGGCATTGATAATTGAATTAATAAATTCATTTGTATCTTCTTCATTTAAGTTAAGCATATGAAAAGCCAGCCTGGCAGCTGTTTTATGACCTATGCTGGGAAGCTTTTCAAAACTCTCTATTAACTTTTCTATTGATGGCGAATAGTATGACATCAATAATTCCTCCAATATTTATTGGAACAAAGCAAAAGCAGTATATTGCAAGGAAAACGAATAAAAATTTTTAAGATAGTATAAAGATACATCACAAAAATTTTTATGAAGTTTGACACAGCAAGATGCTGCTTTTCATTTGTTCTACATTAACCCAGGGATGTTAGGCATACTAGCCGCCTGAGCTTCATCTACTTTTCTCAGTGCTTCATTTACACATGTTATAATTAAATCCTGCAGCATTTCTACATCATCCGGGTCTACCACATCTTTTTTTATAATAATTTCTTTTATTTCTTTGCTGCCGCTCACCCTAACTGATACTGCTCCTCCGCCTGCTGTTGCCTCAAAATCTTTTGCTGCCAATTCCTCCTGAGATTTCGCCATATCATCCTGCATTTTTTTAGCCTCTTTCATTAATTTGGCTATATTCATTCCACCAAATCCGCCTCCCATTCCCGGGAATCCTCCTTTTGACATGTAAAACTCCTCCTTTCAAACGACCCTGGTCGTTCATACTTTTCACTCTTCACTTTTCACTCATCTATAATATTAATCTCTATCCCTATATCCTCCATAGTTTCCACCTTTTTAGGCCTGCCTGTATCACTGCACCCAGCTTCCACATACTTTATCGCTATCTTCTGCCCCTCATAAGCAGAAACCATTTCTGACAGCTCCTCCTTATTCTCATGCTGCTCCAGTACTGCTTTTGCAAACTCTGTTATTTTACTTGTAAATTCTATTTCTACAATAAGGTCATTTGCCTTTTTCGCCTTGGTTCCAATCAAATTTGTATACAGCATCACTTTGCCGCTTATTCTTAAGCAGGTCTAATATGTCCTGCCAATATGGAAGATAACTATCATCTTTGGTAACAGGTTTTTCCGACTGCTCATTTTTGGTATGCACCTCCTCTTTTGCTGCGGAAGTTCTTGCTCCCCTTGCTTCGTAGCCATTTGGCATTTCTGCCACCCCCCTTGCTAAAGGGGGGCTACTTACGAAGCCCTGCTTTTGGGGGGGATTGCCTTCCATGCATGCCTTAATCAGCCCTGCCTGCAGCATTATACTCTTTCCAGATGACCACTTTATTGTATTTGCCAATTCAGACATAGAGTAAATAAGTGCCAGCAGTCTTTCCTTTGTGACGTTCTCGCTTAAATCCGCAATAGCCTCTTTTTCCTGCTCATTATATAATTCCAGTTCAGCTGCAGACTTATATACTAGAATATCTTTTATATATTTTATTACCTCCCACAGAAAATTATCTAAATCTTTTCCTTCATTTATTACTTCATCTATGGCAGTTAAAAGGCTTTGCACATCATTATTTATAATGCTTGATACAACCCCATTTATATATTCCACCTCAGGAATTCCAGCAAGTTCTCTTACAATAGCTTCATCTATTTTATTGCCCGCTTCTTCCTGAATGCATCTTTCCAATATGGAAATTCCATCTCTCATTGCTCCTTCTGCCAATACTGCTATCATATGTAATGCCTGCTCTGATATAGCTATATGGCTTTCTTTGCATATTATGCCCAATCTTTTAGCTATATTTGCTTCAGATATTCTTTTAAAGTCGAATCTCTGGCATCTAGATAAAATAGTTGCCGGCAATTTCTGGGGCTCTGTAGTTGCAAGCATAAATTTCACATGTTTCGGCGGTTCTTCAAGAGTTTTCAGCAATGCATTAAATGCCCCTGCAGAAAGCATGTGCACCTCATCTATTATGTACACCCTGTATTTTGCAGCAGTCGGCAGAAAATTAACCTCATCTCTAATCCCTCTAATGTCTTCCACACTGTTGTTGGATGCTGCATCCATTTCTACCACATCAGTAATTGCGCCAGATAATATTCCCTGGCACATTTCGCACTCATTGCAAGGTTCGCCGTCTTTTGGATTCAGGCAGTTTACAGCTCTTGCCAGAATCTTTGCAGCTGATGTTTTGCCCGTTCCTCGTCCCCCGCTGAATAAATACGCATGTCCTACTCTATCTTGTATAATCTGATTTTTCAACGTTTTTGTTATATGCTCCTGTCCAACCATTTCGTCAAAAGTTAGTGGTCTGAACTTCCTATATAGTGCGGTATATGCCAAAATATTCACTCCTATTAATCAAAATTAACTTCTCTATTGAGAGCATCCCCACATAAACGTCCCCACTTATCGCTGCTTCCTTCCAGATCTGACGAGATTCATAGGCGTTTATTGGGATTGCTCTCAATACAAAAGTTAACTTAAGTATCTTCTGCAATTTAGATTATATAATTTTATTCCGGTTTAAGCAAGGAGATTTTAGCAAATTTCTCATTATTATTTTGGCACACAAGAGAAGGGTAAAAATTTCCAAAATCTATTTACAAAACATACCAATTATGATATATAAATATCAAGCTTTGACAAAATTCGATTTACTTTAAAGGTGATTAAAAGAGGTTAAGTAAAGGGGGCTTTAGTCAATGAACATTAATAAGAAAAGTGGAAATAGAAAAATATTGACTTTTACAAAGGATAAAAAGAATATGCTGCAAAGATTAATAGCATTAATAGTGTTGTTAATCTTTTTATTTGAGCCGATTGCAGGTGCAGCAGATGAAATAGTAAATGCCATAAACACGGAAGAGGCAAATACAGTAGAGGTAAATGCAGTAAATACGGAAGAGGCAAATACAGCAGAGACAAATGCAGCTGCTAATACAAATGAGACTGCAGATGAAATGAAGACCCCTCCAATAACAGCTCCGGCAAAAGATGCGGCAATAATAGGTGAAAATACAGACAAAAAAACCAGAGACACAAATACATATTTTATGAATGACGGAACAGAAACGGTTGCAATGTATAATGAAGCTGTAAACTATGATAATGGCGGAAAATGGGAACCTATAGACAATAGTTTATCAGATGGTACAGATGATGCAAATGATGCAGTTTTGCAGAATGCCAAAAATAAATATCAGGTAAAATTTGCAAAAAAGGCTAAATCAGATAAATTATTAAATATAAAAATTGGAAGCAATCAGATAAACTGGTCTCTAAATGGAGCAAATAAAGTAGAGATAACAAAAGAAAGCAATAATGCTGCTTTGAAAAACGAAACAGAAAATGACAAAAAAATGAAAATGGATAAAGCCTCATCAAGTGTAAGATACGCGGGCATATTAAGCAATGTGGATTTGCAGTATGTGCTGCTGGGGGACAAAATAAAAGAAAATATTATACTTAAAAATGCAGATGGGGCAAAAAACAGTCTTGTGTTTACTCTGGATATAGGAAATCTTGGAGCAAGACTAAATGACACTAAACAGATAGAAATATATGATGAGGGCGGAAGTGCAATATATGTAATGGATACACCGTATATGTATGATGCGACACTTGATGGAACAGATAATATTGATGTTAAACTTGAGCAGACAGGGAAAACATATCAGGTGACAATTGTGCCGAATCAGGAATGGCTTGCAAATGCAGTATATCCTGTAACAATAGACCCTACAATAAATACATCTCTGTATCGAGAAAGTATAGATGATACATTTATATATGCCGACCAGGGTACTACACCGAAAGGTGCAGCACAGCTTCTAAGAGCAGGAAATGGTAAAGTGGGTACAACTCTTGGGTCAAGCAGAAGCTTAATAAAATTCACGCTTCCTCCTTTGAATAGCGGAGATCAGGTTGTAGCTGCAAACTTGAATATATGCAGCTATCCGAAAACAACAGAATGGACACCTTCAGCAAGGCAGATACAGCTTGATGTTCATAGAATGACAAGTGACTGGAATGAAGCAACAGCTATATGGAGCAACACAAGCAGCAGCTATAATTATTTAATAGAAGATTTTGCAATTTATCAATTTGATTATAACGACCAGTATAAATCATATAATTTTGATATAACCTCTATTGCAAAAGATTGGTACACAACTGGAAACAACTATGGACTTATGATAAAAGAGCATACTGAAAATAGTACTACTTCAGGCAATGAAGCATATTTCCTTTCTGCAGATACAAGTGATGCATTCTTAAACGGCAGACCTCTTGCAACAATAGTATATAGAAATCAAACAGGACTGGAGAACTACCTGAACTATCATACAAAAGATGTAGGCAGGGCAGGAACTGTATATACAAATGACTATAATGGAAATGTAACATTAATACATCCAGACTTAAGCACACCTGGGCAAAGAATGCCAGCAGCAGTTTATCATGTGTACAATACAAATGATAAAGATACAGAAATAGGGTATGGTGCAGGATATAGATTAAATTTAAGTCAATCTCTGACATGGCAAATATTAAATATAAATAATGAAGCAAAGTCATATATAAAATACATAGATGAGGATGGAACAGCACATTACTTCACATCAGTTAATGGAATATGGACAGATGAAGATGGACTAGGATTAACGCTAACAGGAAATGGAACACTAACTGACGGAACATGGACAATGCAGGATAAAGCAGGAAACAAGAGCACATTTTATTCATGTGGAAGTGGAACTTTTAAATGGTATTTAAAAGAAATAGCAGACGAAAGTGAAAATAAGATAACAATAGATGTAGCCTTTAGAACAGATGGTATTCCAATTATAACAAAAGTAACAGATGCTGTGGGAGATGTAATAAATTTTGGTTATTCACAGTATGGTTCATTAACAGCCATGACAGATCCAAACGGAAGAACATTGTCATATTCATATAGAGGTGCAGATTTAGTAGCAGTATATTATCCGGTTGGAGTAGCTGCAGAGTATGATTTCAATGCGAACCACCTACTCATAACTGTATTAGATAGAAAAGCCGGAGCAATATATTTAGATTATAATACAGAAAGAACAAGCAGAGTAAGAATGATAAATGAGCAATCAACAGCATGGGAAACAGGAAATGTACTATACATGACATATGGAAACAATGTAACAACATTTACAGACAGCAGAGGATACAGCAATACAGAAACATTTAACAATTGGGGACAAGCTACAGCTTTATCAGACTTTGGAACAGGTACACAGGATTTATCCAAAGCATATGGAAAAAGCTACACCTATGGGACTTCAGGAGGAGAGAAAAACAAGCTGACATTGGAAGGAAATTTAGAATCACCAGTAAACAATTTATTGATGAATGGAAGTGCGGAGTATGATGGGTATTGGAGTTTAGGGCAGTGGAACAGCATTGCAGGTCCAGGCTCTTTTAGTTCAGATACAGCATATTCTGGCAAGAGAAGCCTTAAATTAGTTAATAATTATGATGCAGGAGAAGCTCCGCTATATCAACAAATTGTTAATGGAGCAAAAGGAAAAACATATACACTTTCGGCAGAAATAAAAATGCTGCCAACAAGTACAGTAGTAGAAGGAGCATTTCTATATGTACAATATTGTGATGCAAGTGGAAAATTCGTTGGATTTACTACAAATAGAATAAAGACAACAAATAATACATGGGAGAAATATTCACTTACAGTTGACTATCCAGCAAATGCTACAAGCCCTCTATATGTAGGAGTATGTTTAGCACAAGCAAAAGGCACAGGGTATTTTGACTGCATACAATTAGAAGAAGGGGCTGCAGCAAATACATATAACATGGTGGAAAACTCGAGTTTCTGGAATGCAGCAGACAAATGGGAAGGAATTTCAATAAACCCCAGCTACGACAATACATTTGGAGATGGGTCGGCATGGGTATTAAGGCTTACAGGAGATGAAACAGTAAGCAAAAACTATCGCCAGAGAATAGAAACATCAGGAAAAGCAGGAGATGTATACAGCTTCTCAGGCTGGGCAAAAAATCTGGGCATACCTAATAATGGAGCAAGAGTATGTACAATAACAGTGGGACTTGTTCCAGTAGGTTCAGATGCGGTGCAGTTTGAAGATATATACATAGACCCGAACATAAGCGGGTATCAGTATGGAGAAAAGCAGTTCATAGCAAAATACGACTACAGTGCCATGTACATATACCTCACATGCTACAACAATGCAAACTATATGCAGTTTACCAATATAGGGCTGTATAAGGACGTTTCGGGAAACAGCTACAAATATGATGCAAACGGAAATCTGGTAAACAGTCAGGATGCAGCAAAACAACAAAGCACATTTAATTATGATGGAAACAACAACTTAAGCAAAGCAGTAAACCCAAAAGGAGGAAGTTTCACATACACATATGATGCAACATATAAGCACAGACTAACAAAAGCATTAAGCAATACAGGAGTTGCATACAATTTTTACTATAATTCCTTAGGAAGCGCTGTAGCTTCACAAGTAACAAGCACAAATACGTCAGATTATATAGAAACAAATGTAGCATATACAACTAATGACAAATATCTGGCAAATGCAGGTGATGAAGAAGGAAATACCACCATATATACATATAACGATAAAACAGGAACACTGGCAAATGTAAAAGATGCAAATGGAAACACGACCAATTATGTATATGACAATATGGACAGAGCCACAGAAGTAAATGCGGAGGCAGGAGGTCTCACATACAAAAACAATTACACATATCTGCAGGATAGACTAAATACGATAGCCCACAATGGAACAACATATTCATTCATATATGATAACTTCGGCAATCAAAGTGCGGTAAAAGTAGGAAGTCAGACATTAATAACAAACACATATGAGGCAAATAACGGAAAGCTCACAAATGCAGCATATGGAAATGGACAGAGCATAAGCTATGCATATGACAGATTCAATAGAATAACAAGAGAGACAAAATCAACCGGAACCGTAGACTACACCTATGATGCAAGAGGTAATGTATATCAGGCAAAAGATTCTGGATTAAATGAAACAGTAACCGCAAGCTATGACTTAATAAATAGACCAACTACAGTAACAAATACAAATGGGCTAACAACCAGTTACAAATATGATGCAAATAGTAATGTATCAGGTGAGACATATGTATTAGGAGGAACAACCAACACAAGCACTTACAACTATGACAGCAGTAATAGAATAACCAGCGTAGCAACTGGGGCTGCAACAATTACATCAGCATATGACGGATTATCAAGAACAACAAGTAAAACGCTTGCAGCAAACAGTAAAACCTTTGCAACAACATTTGGATACAAAAATACAGCCATAGCAAACAGAACAACCACAAAAGTAGCAAGCATGAAAAACGGAAGCGAAGAACTGGCATACACGTATGATAGCCTTGGGAATATCCAGACGGTATCAAGAGCAGGTACGCAAATAGCCAAATACTACTATGATGCACTTGGTCAGCTGACAAGAGAAGATAACAAAGACATTGACAAAACCATAACATATGTATATGATTTGGGTGGAAATATAATCACAAAGAAAGAATATACATATACACAAAATGCAGAGATAAACACAACACCGACACAAACAATGGCGGCATATGTTGTAACAGGAGTAGCAGAGCAGACCCCCGCATATTCTGTAGTTACAGGAATAAACACAGCAGCAGTAACAATAACATACCCAAATGGAGCAGCAGCAAAAGAATATAGAATATGCAAACCAGATGGAACCACTGTAATAAAGGACTGGACAGCATATACAAGTACACTGACAATAACAGAAAACTGCATAATATATGCAAGGTCGGCAGGAAGCAGCGGACAGTACAGCAGTGTGCCTCAGTGCAGCATAAGCAATATATCACAGACAATGGCAGCATATGTTGTAACAGGAGCTACAAGTCAAACGCCTGCATATGCTGTAACTGCAGGAATAAACACAGCAGCAGTAAATATAACTTATCCGAATGGAGCAAAAACAAAAGAATACAGAATATGCAAACCGGATGGAGTAACTGTAATAAAGGACTGGACGGCATATGTAAGTACACTTACAATAACAGAAAACTGCATAATATATGCAAGGTCGGCAGGAGGTAGCGGACAATACAGCAGTGTGCCGGAATGCAGCATAAGCAATATATCACAAACAATGGCAGCATATACCATAACAGGAGTAATAGCCCCGTCACCATCATATTCTGTGACAACAGGAATGAACACAGCAACGGTAAATATATTGTATCCAGATGGAGCAAAAACAAAAGAATACAGAATATGTAAACCGGATGGAACTACTGTAATAAAGGATTGGACAGCATATGCAAATACGCTTACAATAACAGAAAACTGCATAATATATGCAAGGTCAGCAGGAGATGACGGACAGTACAGCGCAGTACCTGAATGCAAAATAAGCAATATATCCACAACAGGACCTACTACACTAATAAATACAATGAGCTATGCATATGGGAATAGTAATTGGAAAGACCAATTAACGGCATACAATGGCAATGCAATAACTTATGACCAAATTCGGCAATCCGCTAACATACAATGGCAACACCTACACATGGCAAAATGGAAGGCAGCTTGCGAAAATAGTGAATGGTACAAATACATACAGCTACAGATACAATGCCGATGGCATCAGGACAGAGAAAACTGTAAATGGAGTAGTGACGAAGTATTACGTTGAAGGCAGTAAGGTAATCTATGAGAAAACCGGAGGCAATACGACTTACTACTCATATGATGAGTTTGGAAATGTTATTGCTATAAATTACAATGGCACTCAATACTACTACATAAAGAACATTCAAAATGATATTATTGGTATACTTAACTCTAACCTAGAACGAGTAGTTTCATACACATATGACAGCTGGGGCAATGTAATTTCTGTTAAAGATGCAAACGGTAATATAATAACCGACCAAAACAATATTGGTAACATTAATCCTTACAGATACAAAGGATACATACTGGACAAAGAAACTAATTTGTACTATTTACAATCACGATATTATTCTCCTGAATGGCAAAGGTTTATAAATGCTGATAGTGTAGACATTTTCTCAGACGAAAATGTAGACCATATATTAATAAATAACCTATATGCTTACTGTCTAAATAATCCAATTAACATGGTGGATCCAGATGGAGATGTTGTACAAATCGTATTAATTTTAGTAGTAGTTTCTTTATTGTTTACTGCTGCAGATATGTATACAGCATATAAAAATCCAACGCCAGATAATGTAGTATGGGCAGTGATAGGGGCAACACCATTAGGAAAAGCTGGAAAACTTGCAAAGCCTGTAGTAAAAGCAGCAAAGACGATCGCTACTGCAAAAAAAGCATATAGTTCTATAAAGATCACCACTCAAACCATGAATCATATAAATGTTTCTAAACATTTATGGTCTAAAGTTTTAAAAACCCCAACAAATGCATCAATTAATAATTTAGTCCAAACGGCTATAAAAGATGGTACATGGAGCACCGATAAATATGGGGTTTCAAGTATCTTATATGAATATAATGGTTCAACAATTAAAGTAACAGGGAAAGTCATAAATAAAGTGTTTACAGTATCTGATGCATGGGTTGTTAAGTAAAAAAGGTGGAGGAGAAAATGGCTGAATATAATAAAAAAATTCTAAATAATATAGAGAATCATCCAGAGTTATTAAAAAACTATATAGAAAAAATTATGAAAGAAGCTAAAGTAGATGGTAGTGAAAATAAAGAAATGATATTAGTGAAAGAATTGTGGTATATATTAGCTTTTTGGGAGCAAATAGAAACTAAACTTTTAGATCATGAAGTTTTACGTAAAAATCTAAGAATATATAGTGAGAATTTATTAAAAAATTATCCAGATGATTCTGATTTGTTGCTATCATTAGGTTATATGATGAGTGTATTAACATATTTGTTTATAGAAACGAATAGTGACGAAGAGTACACTTCTATAGAATCTAAAGGGAGGAATATGATAGAAGAGGCATACAAAATTAAGCCAAATGCAGTATCCGAAAAAATTATGGTAGAAATGAATATGGAAAATAGATTACAGAACATTAATACCGAATTCATTATTAACAAATTGAAAGAGAGAATAAAAAGTAGTAATAGTTATCTGCCAGAAAACTGTTTATTTAATATATATTTTAATGAGATTTTAGGCAAAAGTTCAGAATAAATATGGGTAGACATGTCTATTATAATTACGGCATATCCTGTAAAATAAGGGAGAAAAAATGAAAAATGAATTAACAATAATATTAAGTATAAAAGAAAAAACTAATGTGAACATCGAAGAAATAAAAAAAGGAAATTATGCTGAAATATTAAAAATAGAATCTTTATTTAAGATAATAATTAATTATAATTTATTTTTTAATGATGAATATTTTCCTGTATTAGAATTTTTAAAATTTATTAACGAATGGGATTTTAGACAAAATTTCAATTATAATTGTATTGAAACAGAAGATAATCCACTTATAAGTTTCATCAATGAAAATGACAAATGGTTTATAAAATCTCCTTGGCAACTTTTTGATTGCAAAACCAGTTTTACAAGAGAAGAGTTGGAAAAAGCAGTTATTGATTTAAAAGAGGATGTAGAGAAACAATTAAAGTACTAGATGTGCCAATAGGTGGTTTGCCAATAGGGACAGGTTATTTTGGCACAGAAGAATAAAACCCTTAACCTCCGCCGCAGTGCTCCTTCGTCGCCCTTGCAAGTAAATGTCAATAGGAACAGATTATTTGGGCACAGAAGAATAGACATGGGTAGACATGGGGACGGAGAATTTGTCTACACAGATTTAGAAACCCTTAACCCCCGCCGCAGTGCTCCTTCGTCGCCCTTACTCATGCCCAATACAGCAAGAGGCACACATAGGCATATTGCCGTATTAAAGCACACTACACACAGAGCCATATCACATGGGCATTCGTTCAAATTAGCCCATTCAAGTAATTGCATAGTTTTAGTTACATCCGGGCTAATTTGGCGGCGTGGGTATCGCCAAGATTCAAGTAAGAAAAAGACATATGTGTAACAACGCTATAAATTCAAGTTAGAGGTTAAGTAAAGGGGGCTTTAGTCAATGAACATAAATAAGAAAAATGAAAATAGAAAAATATTTACTTTTACAAAGGATAACAGGATTTATCCAAAGCATATGGAAATGGACAAAACATAAGCTATGCATATGACAGATTCAATAGAATAACAAGAGAGACAAAATCAACCGGAACCGTAGACTACACCTATGATGCAAGAGGTAATGTATAATAGACATGGAGACGGAGAATTTGTCTACACAAATTTTAAAACCCTTAACCCCCGCCACAGTGCTCCTTCGTCGCACTTACTCATGCCCAATGCAGCAAGAGACACACAAAGGCATATTGCCGTATTAAAGCACACTACACACAGAGCCATATCACATGGGCACTCGTTCAAATTAGCCCATTCAAGTAATCGCATAGTTCAAGTTACATCCGGGCTAATTTGGCGGCGTGGGTATCGCTATGGGTTTAAGTTAGAAAAAGACATAAGTGTAACAACGCTATAAATTTAAGTTAGCATAAAAGAATAGCAGTCCTTCCCAAAAGTGTCAGCTGCGTATGTGTCACTGCCCCTTTCGGAAAGAACTGCTATTCTTTTTTTCTTCTATTATTAAATTGCCAATTTTTTCTTTTTTAAGTCTTTAATTTTCCCAAATTCTGAAATTTACTTCATTTACATTCATATTTATGTTATACTACTTATATAGAAAAGACAAAGGAGAGGTCAATGAAAAAATTAAAAATATTTCTAGATACTTCTGTTGTAAGCTATCTAGACCAACCAGAACGATTAGAAAAAATGGAAGATACTTTAAAATTATGGAACTTAATTAAATTTGGAAAATATGATGTAGTAATAAGTGATGTATTATTTGCAGAAATAGATAAATGTGAAGATGAAAAAAAAGCTATATTATATGATTATTTGAGCAAAATAGATTATGAAAGAATAAAAATAACAGATGAGATAAAGGACTTAGCAAATGAAATTATTGAAATGGGCATATTAAGTGAAAAACATTTATTTGATTGCTTACATATTGCAACAGCTATTATTAGTGATTGTAATATTATTGTATCTTGGAATTTTAGCCACATGGTTAATGTAGAAACAATTAATGGCATAAGAACAATTACTTTTATAAAAAGATTTAATACAATCGATATATATTCACCCAATATATTATTAGCGAAGGGAGAGGGTAAAAATGACTAAAGTTAATAAATTTACTATTGAGGATATTCATAAAATACGAGAGGATTTATACGAGAAAAGCAAAAAGACTAGTACAAGCAAAGTAATAATGGATATTTCTAAGATTGCTGATGAGGCAGACGAAAAAATTAAAGACTTAAAAAAGAAAAAATTGGCAATTTAATAATGCCAATAGTAATGCCAATAGGGACGGGTTATTTTGGCACATAGCAAATTAGGACTGAACTGAAAAGATTCAGTCCTGATATATAATAAAATAGTAAAAAATAAGGAAAATATTTACAATATAAAATATATATGAAATAATATGAATGATTAGAAATAATCTGGGGGTTATAGAATAAGGAGGTTTGAATAATGCCCAGATTAGCAAGAGAAGATTTAGAAACAGAATTTTTTCATATAATTGTTCAAGGAATAAATAGGGAATATATTTTTCAAACAAGTGAGGATATAAAAAAATACTTAGAACTTATCAAGATATATAAAGAAGATTATAATATAACTATAATAGCATATTGCATAATGAATAATCATGCACACATATTGCTACATGTAGATAACAACAAAAAACTATTTAAATTTATGCATAAGATAAATATGATATATGCAATTTATTATAATAAAAAAGCCAAAAGGGTAGGTTATGTATTTAGAGATAGATATAAAAGTGAGCCAATATATGATGAAATATATTTGTTAAATTGTATGCTATATATACATATGAATCCAGTAGCTGCTAATCTGGTGGCTAATATGATAGAATATAAATATTCGAGCTATCATGAATATATTGGACAGAGTGAAATAATAGATCAAAAATCAATAGAATTAACATTTGGTCGCAAAAATTATATTGAACAATTTAACTATCTTCATGGGAAAGAAGAAGTAGGAAGATTTATAGATATAGAAAGCAAAGATGAGTGTAGAAGGATAATATATAAATTTATGGAGAAAGAAAATATTGATTTATATACTATAGTAAACAATGAATCAATATTAATAAAGTTATTAATTGAATTAAAGATGAAGAATGGAATATCGTATAGACAAATTGAAAAAGAGATAGGGATAAGTAGAGAAAAACTTAGAAGGGTACTTATGCCAAAATAACCCGTCCCTATTGGCATAGGCTGGACATTAATCAAGTTGTATCATACACATGATAGTTGGGGCAACACAAGGTGATGTCATTGGTATACTGGATAGCAACCTAACACAGGTTGTTTGGTACACATATGATAGTTGGGGTAATGTGGTCAGCATAAAAGATTCAAACGGAAATGTGATAACTGACCAGAATAATATTGGTAACATCAATCCTTACAGATACAGAGGATACAGACTGGACAAAGAAACTAATTTGTACTATCTAAACAGCAGATATTATTCTCCTGAATGGCAAAGGTTTATAAATGCTGATAGTGTAGACATTTTCTCAGACGAAAATGTAGACCATATATTAATAAATAATCTATATGCTTACTGTCTAAATAATCCAATTAACATGGTGGATCCAGATGGAGATGTTGTACAAATCGTATTAATTTTTGCAGTAGTATATTTATTATTTACTGCTGCAGATATGTATATGACATATAAAAATCCAACGCCAGATAATGTGGTATGGGCAGTGATAGGGGCAACACCAATTGGAAAAGCTGGAAAGGTAATTAAACCAATAGTAAAAGCAACAAAAGTGCTTAAATATACAAAAGTTGTCGAAAATGCGAATAAGTTTACACACGTATTTAATAACTCACAACATAAACTAGCACCATTACTAAAAAAATATGGGAATAATCAGCAAAAAGCATACAATGCGGTTTATGATGCAACGTTTAATTATGTAAAAAATAACGGTATGACAGGGATCTTTGAAGTAACGGTAAAGGTATCTGGATATAATGTCACTGTAAGAGGAAATGTTATAGATGGAGCTGTGAGGATTGGAACTTTCTTTATTAAATAGTTGGAGGGAATATGTATAAAGATTTTATTAATGAAATAATGAATTGTTTTATAAATAATTACAAAGAAAGTAGTATTATAGAAAAGCAATTTGATATAAGTAAAATTGATATAGAAGAAACTGGTGCAGGATTTTATATTAATTTTAATGTTGAAAAAACTTTAAAAGATGAAAATATAGAAGATTGTGAAATTAATAATGTGTATATAGAAATTAATAATCAAAATCCAGCAGCAGGATGCCTTATATTTGTAAGAGATGGATATATAAATCTTCTAGAAATATACACATATATCGGTGATTGGCCTGATAATATTAATAGTTATAGAATCTATTATAAATATGACTAAAACATTAATTGAAAACCCTTATCCCCGCCGCCCTCGGCTTCCCCTTCGGGTCAGCCTCACTCGTGCCCACCAAGCATGAGGCATACATAAGTATAGTGCCATATTAAAGTTTAGCACATACATAACTGTATCGCATGGGCACTCGCCCAAATGCACTGTCAAGCTAAAGCTTTCCAGTACATTTGGGCGGCGGTGGTGTAGCACAAGATTTAAAACAGAAAAAGACATAAGAACTAAAAAATAAGTAAGGAGAGGATTTCTTGCTCCCCCAAAATGGTCAGTAGTGCAGAAACAACCACTCCTGCCCCTTTCGGTGGAGCAAGAAATCCTTTTTAGTATATATTGAAAGCCTATTAAATTCCACAGGAATTTAATAGGCTCATACTATCGACAGAATATGTTTAATTATAGTATAATTAAACAAACTATAGAAATGGAGCTATAAATATGGAAGAACTTATGTATCATATACATAAAAAAGGATACTATGATAATATTTGGAAAATTGGAAGTAAATTTGAAGTTGGATTGAGTGTCAACAGTTTTACAGAGATTTCATTAAATTTCGAGTCTAAAATTTTGATAGAAGGCGTAAAATATCCATTTTTAAATGTATATAATCATTATAAATCTTTGAGAGATATACAAAATCAATTAAATTTATTAAATACAGCAAATGACTTTATTAATGAATATCAAATGTTAATAAGAGAATTAGGACTGGAAGAAGTAAGGCAAGATACATTTTCAGAGTTACCTAGTCGTAAGCATTGTATCTGGTTATGTAGAGAAAATCAGTTAGATTATTGGAAAGAAATGTTACATGGTGAATTTGAAATCTTTAAAGTTAAAATATTTGAAAAATGTTTTAAAACTAGAAATTATTTTATTCCTTTACCTACTGATTCATATAATACTATACTACAGCAAGCAGTAAAGTATTGGGGATATTCTAATGAAGTTGAAAATGAAGATGATGAATATCTATATATAGGAAAATTAGAAATAATAGAAAGGAATGTCAAAGAATCAAAAGAATATGTTTTCAAAAGAATTGTATGATTATAAAAAAAGTAATGGTATGCCTCCAGATTATAATTTACCATGGGATACTCTGGTGATGTTGTCAGAAGAGGTTAGACAGTTATATAAATAGTATTGAGGAGAGATATGATGAATTTTGTAGATTTTAGAATTTCCGGGCAAGATATTGATTTTAAAAGAGTGAGCAAAACATTAAATATTATCCCAAAACAAATTTGTAAAAAAGGCAATACGAACTATGATAAGTTTACAAAAAAACTTTTTACATATTCTGAGGATTGTTGGATTACTGGTATTGAAATAGAAAATGAAGATGAAATAGAAAATCAAGTATCAGCATTTATTGACTTGTTGTATACAAACAAAGTCTTTATACAACAATTATCAGATATTCACGATATAACATTATGGATAACAATAAATAAAGATACCTTTCAATACAACTTACATTTTTCAAAAAAATTATTACATAAAATTAGTGAATTGAAGATTAGTATGGATATTACATGTATACAACTTTAATGACCAAAGATACAAAAGGTTTTAGCAAAAGGAACTCTGGAATTTACCTTTTATTATTAATTATTGTAATCAATTTACCAGGTAGACAGCCAAATAGTTATGGAATATTTATAGTAGGAATGACTATTTTTGTGGCATTTTATATATAGAGAGTTAAACGAAGAATTAAGGAAAGTCAGAAAGAAAGAGATAAAAAAGAAATAACAGAATACCAGAAGTAGTCTTTTAAAACTCTTAACCCCCGCCGCAGTGCTCCTTCGTCGCCCTTACTCATGCCCAATGCAACAAGAGGCACACATAGGCATATTGCCGTATTAAAGCACACTACACACAGAGCCATATCACATGGGCATTCGTTCAAATTAGCCCATTGGAATAACTGCATAGTTTAAGTAACTGCTGGGCTAATTTGGCGGCGTGGGTATCGCCAAGATTCAAGTAAGAAAAAGACATAAGAAACTTCTGGGTTTTAAGTTACTATAAAAGAATAGCTGCTATTTCCAAAATGTTACGCAGTGAGTATGCTCGCTACACATTTTGAAAATAACAGCTATTCTTTTTTCTGATAAACTATATTTGATTTTAGCTCGTTTGGAAATTAATAAATCAAAAAACTATTGATATTTTTTAAAAAATAACATATACTATAGTAAGGAATACAATGAATAATGGAAAGGAGGTAATGATTATGGAATTAGCAAAGATAACTTCAAAAGGTCAAATAACATTACCAATATCAATAAGGAAACAATTAAATTTAAAAGACGGAAGTAAGGTAGCATTTATTGAAAAAGATGGAATGTATATTTTAATAAATCCAGTATCATTAGCAATAAGTGAGGTTAGAGAAGCATTTGAAGGGGAAGCAGAAAGGCTTGGACTTAAAGACGAAAATGATGTTGCACAAATGATAAAAGAAGTACGTAAAGAAAGGAACCAAAAATAATATAAGAATTATGCTAGATTCAAATATTCTTATTTCTATTGCTATATTTAATAGTGAGCAATTAAAGAATTTATTAGAACATATATGTCAAAATTATCAATTAGTAATAAGTTCTACTATTATTGATGAGATAGATGATGTTATAGAACGAAAATTCCCAGAAAAACAAGAAGATATGGAAAAATTCTTGTATAAAATACCATATGAGTATGAATATGTGCCAGATACTGTGATAAATGAACATTTAATAGAAATTAGAGATCCAAAAGATGTGCCAATATTATATTCAGCAATTGTGACAGATGTTGATATATTCATATCAGGCGATAAAGATTTTGAAAAATTAGAAATTGAAAGACCAGAAATATTAAGACCATCAGAATTCCTCGCAAAATATTAAAGTATATATCAGAAAAAAGAATAGCTGTTATTTTCAGAATGTGTAGCGAGCATACTCACTGCGTAACATTTTGGAAATAGCAGCTATTCTTTTATAGTAACTTAAACCCAGAAGTTTCTTATGTCTTTTTCTTACTTGAATCTTGGCGATACCCACGCCGCCAAATTAGCCCGGATGTAACTTGAACTATGCGATTACTTGAATGGGCTAATTTGAACGAATGCCCATGTGATATGGCTCTGTGTGTAGTGTGCTTTAATACGGCAATATGCCTATGTGTGCCTCTTGCTACATTGGGCATGAGTAAGTGCGACGAAGGAGCACTGCGGCGGGGGTTAAGGGTTTTAAAATTTGTATAGATAAATTCTCGGACAGTCTGCCGTCCCCATGTCTACCTAAAAGAACTACTATTCTTTAGCAACCATTCACCTAGTCCCAATAACTGTAAACACTAAAGCGATAATATTTCATTCAAGCATAGCATTTGAATTTGTATAGATCCATATTATCTCTTCTAATTTTCTTATTAAGATTCCTAATTCTATCAACGATATTCTAATTATACATTCATGACCTTTATTATCATCTCTATCTGTAAATTCAATATAATTAGTGGGAGAAAATTCAACTCTTGCATGGGAAACAGCATTTCTTATATGTCGTATATATCCTATTCTATTTCGCTGGATATCTTCAGGATAATTTGAATAAGTAGGCTGTAATTTATTTCTATCTATTTCAATCTCTATCTGTTCATACTTATCTTTATTATAATATCATTGTTGTTCCTATATGTATGCAATCTACCATTTGAAAGGTAGATTGCAAATATTTTTTCACCTGTTAATTATTTGTAGCCTAACAGGGAAGGCTCAATATTTATTCACTTGTTTAATTAGTAGTTAAACAAGGAAAACTCAACAGATAGTAAATTTCTCTACCATCTTTAATATAGCAAATTACCTCCTGTATTTCAAGTAGTTTTTCAAATGTCGACAAAATAGTTTTGATTGTAGTATAATTAAGTCAATAGTAATTTTACAGTTAGTTTGATGTAATACTTTCGGAAATAAATTAAACCTAAAAAGGATGAAATTATACGACAATATTTTCAAATATGGAGAAAGCGGCAGAACATGAAAAAGAGAAAAATAAAATTTATTATATTTGCTATTTTAATAATTATAATATCAATATGGCTGACATGGGAGACTAATAGTATAGTTATAACTAGGATTCAATATACTAATGGTAAAATTCCCAGTGAATTTTATGGATATAAAATTTTGCAAATTTCAGACTTACATAATAAAACTTTTGGGAAGAATCAAATTAAATTGCTAGAGAAAATAAAAGAGTGTAATCCGGATATAATTGTTATAACTGGAGATTTAATAGACAGGAAGCCTGAAGATATAAACAACTCAATAGAACTTATAAAGAATATACCAGAAACTCTTCCTATTTATTATGTTTCAGGGAACCATGAGTCATATACTTTACATTATGGGAAGATAAAAGAAAAGTTAGTAATGGCAAATGTTACTGTTCTTGATAATGAAAGTATATTGTTAAGTAAAAATGGACAGGTTATAAATCTCATTGGGTTAATAGATCCAAATTTTTATGGAAAAGATAATGGACCAGCAAAACTAAATACTGAATTAGAGAGATTATCAAACGATGATTTTTTTCAAATATTATTATGCCATAGACCGGAATTAATAGATATGTATAGTAATAATAATATAGACCTTGTTTTTACAGGACATGCTCATGGAGGGCAAATACAATTGCCATATATAGGAGCAATAATTGCACCTGATCAAGGGTTATTTCCTAAATATACAAAAGGGGAATATTTGAAAAAGAACACAACAATGATTGTGAATAGAGGGCTAGGAACTACTG
>JGI20166J26741_11612251_pt1 | contig 23183 bp, 19 predicted proteins | sample TergutCu122P5_FD_26741 | JGI IMG/M metagenome (IMG submission 26741)
AGCTTATCGCAGTCACCTTGTCGGGTATAACGACCTCGCCCGCGATGTTGGAGCAGTTGTAAAACGCCTGCTGGTTGATAACCGTCAGGTTGGCCGACAGCTTCAGCCTGCCGTTAAACCCGGAGCAGTTGTAGAACGCGGTGCTGCCCAGCGTTGTCACGCTGTCCGGGATGATCAGGTCGCCGGTCAGCTTGCTGCAGCCGTAAAACGCGTCCTGGCCGATCGTCAGGATACCGTAGCTAAGCGTCAGCGTGCCGTTCAGGCCGGTGCAGCTCGCGAACGCGCCGTTGCCGATCGTCGCGACGCTGCCGGGAATCACCAGATTACCGGTGAACGACGCGCAGTTCGTGAACGCGTATTGGCCAACGCCCGTTACCGTGTCCGGTATCACGAGCGCGCCGGACAGCTTGTTGTCACCATCAAAGGCGTAATCCCCGATCGTCAGGAGGCCCTGGTTAAGCGTCAGGCGAAGCAGGTCGGTGCAGCCCTGGAAAGCGCCCCTGCCCAGCGTCCGCACGCTGGCCGGAAAATCCAGCGTCCTCGAAAGGCTGGAGCAGTTCAGAAACGCGTTGCTGCCGATGACCGTCAGCCCGTCGTTAAGCGTCACGCTGGTTATGGACGCGTTGCCGCTGAACACATTCGCCGCTATCTCGGTAACTCCATCCGGGATTACGACCGCGCCGCCGGCGCCTGAGTAAGACGTCAAAACGCCGCCGGATATCGTGAAGTCGTCCGCGGGATCCGTTGAGGAGGCCGCCAGGGGAACCGCATAGCTATTAGCATCAGGCGTATTTATGTACTCGCCGGCGCTTGCCAAAGCCGGCCCGGACATGCCGCTCAAAAGAAACGTCAGAACGAGGATTCCGGATATTACGGACTTGCTGAATCTTTGAGGATGCTTCATTGGCAATCCTCCTTTTTGGTTTGATAAGGGAAAGTCTGATGCGGGCGATACACTGCCTGGATTATCGCCAATCTTTTACCGGAGCGCGAAATTGGCGCCCGGCATAGGCACGCCGGACATGAGCGCGTAAAATGATGCGGCCGCTTTCATTCAATCCTCCTTTCGGTGTTCCTTCACTTTACAGTCTCGCACATGCCTCCCCTCCGCCCGGTAATAAAATAAGTAAGACCTTGTTATCTTACTATGAAAAGAGGTATTTCACAAACCTTTTTTCCTCGTAAAAAATATTTTCTGCGTCCGGCATAATAGCCTCAACCATTTGCTTTCCGCGAAGATTTGGGATATAATGCTGTGTATTAGGTTGGGGTCAGTATTCCGGTCTGCGCAGCAGGTGGGAGGAAGCAGGACATATGCCCGTAGTTTATGAAAAATTTGAAACTCTGGAAGCGTTCATGAAGGACGTGTTTGTCAGGACAGGGGTCCCGGACCGTGACGCCGCGGTATGCGCGAACGTGCTGATCGAGGCCGACAAGCGCGGGATCGAGTCCCACGGCATAGGCAGGTTCAAGCCGATATATCTGGACAGGATAAAAGCCGGCGTGCAAAACGCCGTCACCGAGCTCGAAGTCGTGAGGAACGGCCCGACGACGGCCGTCCTGGACGGCCACGACGGCATGGGGCACGTGATCGCCAAAGCGGCCATGGATATGGCTGTTGAAAAGGCCGCGGAGTATGGCACGGGCATGGTCGCCGTCAGGAATTCCACCCATTACGGCATCGCCGGTTATTACGCGACGATGGCGTCGCAAAGGGGCATGATCGGGATTACGGGCACAAACGCCCGGCCCTCCATTGCCCCGACCTTCGGCGTGGAAAACATGCTCGGCACGAACCCGCTGACCTTCGCCATGCCGTCGGACGAGCCGTTCGATTTTGTGCTCGACTGCGCCACGTCGGTATCCCAGCGCGGGAAGATCGAGGTCTACGACCGCGCGGACAAGGACATACCGCCGGGATGGGTGATCGACCGCGAGGGCCGAGACAGGACAAAAATCGCCGGGCTGCTCGGCGAGCTGGATAAGGGAGGCCTCGCGCTGACGCCCCTGGGCGGGATCGGCGACGTGACCGCCGGCTACAAGGGCTACGGCTACGCGACGGTCGTCGAGATACTCTCCGCCGCGCTTCAGGGCGGGCTGTTCCTGAAAGCCCTCAACGGCATAGACGGGAACGGCGGACGCAGGCCGTACCGCCTCGGGCATTTCTTTATAGCCTTCGATGTGGCGGCCTTCACTGAGCCGTCGGAGTTTCGCGCGACCGTCGGAAACATACTCCGGGAGCTCCGCGCGTCCGCGAAAATGCCGGGGCAGGATAGGATATACACCGCCGGCGAAAAGGAGTATTATTACTATCAGGAACATAAGGACAAGGGCGCGCCGCTGGGCGATAAGCTCCGGGACGTGATACGGGGGCTGATAGACGAATACGGCATGGAGGATTGGCGCGGGCGGTTTAAGTGGATGCAATGAGATGCGCCGGGCCGATAAGGCGAAGAAGGGAGTTATGTTATGACTAAATCGGAAATAACGGCTCTTATGCTGGCATTCAAGAGATTGATCGCAAAAAACGACTTGGAAGGCATTGAGCAGATCGTCGATATACTTTTGCTAGACGCGGGAGGAAACGAACCGCTGCCATGGGAAACAAAAACGGCCCCCAAGAAATAGGCGAATTATAGGTTTCCAGCTTCCAGCTTCCAGTATCCAGTATCCAGTTTCCAGTTTCCAGTTCGGAGGTTTTCTATGAACCGTGTCGTCATAAAACTGAGCGGGGAAGCCCTGGCCGGCCCTTCCGCCCCGGGCAACGCCCCGGTCCCGTTCAGCGACGCCGTGATAGACGGCATAGCGCGCCAGATAAAGACCGTGCTCGACAACAACGTCCAGGTCGCTCTGGTGGTCGGCGGCGGGAATTTCTGGCGCGGGAAGAAGGCGAAAGCCGATATGGACAGGAGCCGTTCGGATCAGATAGGTATGCTGGGCACGGTCATGAACGGCATCTATCTGAGCGAGCAGTTCAAAAAGTCCGGGGTGGAATCGGTCGTCATGACGCCGTTTTACCTGAGCTTTTTCTCGCAGCTCTTTGAGAAAAGCGCGGCGCTTAAATACATGGCCGGCGGCGTGGTCGTGATAAATTCCGGCGGCACCGGGCACCCGTATTTTTCCACCGACACCGTGGCCGCTCTTCGGGCGGCGGAGCTGGAGGCCGACATGGTCGTTTACGCGAAGAACGTGGACGGCGTGTACGACAAGGATCCCGGCAGGCACGCCGACGCGCGGAAGTTCCGCGCCGTCACTTACAGGCGGGTCATCGCGGAGCGCCTCGACGCGGCCGATATCGCGGGCATGGCCATTTCGATGGAGCAGGGGATGGACTCGTTCGTGTTTGGCCTCAACGCCCATGACGGCGTCGTGAAGGCTTGCCTCGGCGGGTCCGGCCGCGACCTTGGAACCAAAGTAGCCGTAGATATAAAGGAGGATTTCTATGTCTGAAAAAACGAAGGTTTACGAGGAGAAAATGCAAAAGTCGGTCGAGGCGTACTCCGCCGAGCTGAGCACGATCCGCGCGGGCCGCGCCAACCCCCACGTGCTCGACAAGATCACGGTGGACTATTTCGGGACCGAGACGCCCCTTAATCAGGTCGGGAACGTGACCGTGCCGGAGGCGCGGCTTCTGCAGATCCAGCCCTGGGACGCCGGTATGCTCAAGAAGATCGAAAAGGCGATCCAGATGTCCGACCTCGGCATCAACCCGACCAACGACGGCAAGGTCATACGCCTGGTCTTCCCGGAACTGACGGAGGAGCGCCGCAAGTCGCTGACGAAGGACGTCAAGAAGAAGGCGGAGGATTTTAAGGTCGCCGTCCGCAACATCCGGCGCGACGCCGTCGACGCGTTCAAGAAGATGGAGAAAAAGAGCGAGATCACCGAGGACGAGCTCGAGGATTTGGACGAGCTGATACAGAAAGCCACGGATAAGCATGTCGAGGAGATCGAAAAGGTCATGGAAGCGAAGAATAAGGAGATAATGTCGATATAAAGGACAGTGTTCAAGTGCCTGACAAATCAACCGGGACAACCGAAACGATCCCGACGCACATTGCCTTCATAATGGACGGCAACGGCAGGTGGGGCACGCGGAAGCGCCTGCCCCGCCTCGCCGGGCACAGGGCCGGCGTGCAGAACCTCCGCCGGCTGGCGGAGGACGCCGACAAGCTGGGTTTGAGGTTCATGACCGCCTACGCGTTTTCCACGGAGAACTGGACAAGGCCGGAGGAGGAAGTCTCCGGACTGATGGAGCTCTTCAGGGAATATTGCGGGCAGTTCATCAACGATTCCAGAAAGAACAATATCCGCATTGCCTTCATCGGGGACACGGCGCGCTTTGACGCGGATCTGCGGCGCAGGATAGACCAGCTTGCGGACGTCACCAAGGCCAAGACGGGCCTGACGCTCATCCTGGCGCTCAACTACGGCGGGCGTGACGACATAGTCCGCGCCGCGCGCAGGCTCTGCGAGGATGCGGCCAAGGGGCGGCTGTCGCCGGGGGAGGTCACGGAGGCCATGTTCTCCGGCAGCCTGGACACGGCCCGCTTCCCCGACCCTGACCTCATCATCAGGACTGCCGGGGAGATGCGGCTGTCCAACTTTTTGCTCTGGCAGAGCGCCTACGCGGAGTTTTACTTCTCGGACAAGTATTTTCCCGATTTCCGCATAGCCGACCTGATAGAGGCGATCGACCGGTTCAACCGGCGCGACCGCCGGTTCGGAGGAATTTAACAATAGACTTCTTCGGAAATTGGCGTTTGTCATTCTGAGCTAAGCGAAGAATCTTGATTTTAGACCCTTCGCTTCGCTCAGGGTGACAATGAAGAATAAATTTCCGAAGAAGTCTAATGAAGAAGTCTAATGAAGAAAAACGAGAAAAACGCATGAATGTGATATATGTGATATTGCATAAATAAATGGCGCATACAAATTCATTCGAAGTTTTCGCTCGTGAGCAGCAACCTTAAGCGGAGCGAAAAGTGAATTACTTTTCGCGGCCATATTGAGTAACCTCGGAAACCAATTTATCCCATATGTCACCCTGAGCGAAGCGAAGGGTCTTTTCTCTATAACGAGGTTATGCCAGTGGGGGTAAGATTCTTCGCTATCGCTCAGAATGACAGTCCCGGCGCGGCTTCCGGGTTTCCGAGGGAACTCATATATAAACAGGAGGTATGGCGGTGCGCAAGCGGGTAGTGACGAGTCTGGTGCTTCTGCCGGCTCTGATATTCGCCTATCTGGGCGGGGTCTGGCTGCAAGTCTCCCTTGCGGCCGTCTCGCTCGTGGGAATGATGGAGATATACCGGGCGATGTCCGGCAGAAGCGAGCCCATCCACTATATCGGCTGCGCCTTCGCCGCCGTTTATTATCTGATTCTGCCGTTTATCGGCGGCACGCCGTATTTTTTTATTTTTATAACCGTGTTCGTCATAACCGTCTCGGTGTATATGATCCTGTCCCGCTCCGGGGTAAACATGGCTAACTGCGCCGCCGCGCTGTACGGGTTCTTTTACGTGGCCTTCCTGACCTCGTTCATATACCTGGTGCGGATGTATCCCGCGCCGGACGGGTCGCAGGGGCCCGGCGTCTTTTTCGTCTGGCAGATCTTCATCAGCTCCTTCGGCTGCGACACGTGCTCGTACCTGATCGGCGTCAATTTCGGCAGGCACAAGCTCATCCCCGCCCTCAGCCCCCAAAAGACCGTGGAGGGCGCGGTCGGGGGAGTCGTCGGCGCGACGCTTCTGGCGTTCGTCTACGGGCTTATCGTCTCGCGCTATGCCCGTATCGGGGACATAAACATCGTCCTCGATTTCACAGTTATCGGCGTCGTGGGCGCGGTTTTCTCGATCTTCGGCGACCTGGCCGCCTCGGCCGTGAAAAGGTTCGGCAAGATCAAGGACTTCGGCGAGATATTCCCGGGCCACGGCGGCGTCATGGACAGGTTCGACGGCGTGGTGTTCACCGCGCCGGTGGTGTATATGCTGATGACGGCGATGCTGTGGAGGGGATAGCAATGAGGTTTTTGTCAAAGAGGATTTATTAAATATGAAAAATATCTCCCTTTTAGGCTCCACCGGCTCCATCGGCCGCCAGACCCTGGAAGTCGCCCGCAATCTGCCGGGCGAGATCAAAATCGCGGCTTTGGCCGCGAACAAGAACGTCTCCTTGCTGGAGGCGCAGATCGCGGAGTTCAGGCCCGCCCTGGCCTGCGTCGGAAGCAAGTCCGACGCGGAGCCGCTCAGGAAGGCCCTGGCAGTCCCCTGCCGCGTCGTCTTCGGCCCGGAGGGCCTCGCGGAGGCCGCCGCGTACGGCGGCGCGGACACGGTTGTCAACGCCTTAAGCGGAGCCGCCGGGCTTGTCCCGGCTTTAACCGCGATAAACGCCGGGAAAACGCTCGCCCTGGCTAATAAGGAGGCGCTCGCCGCCGCCGGGGAGCTCGTCACCGACGCGGCGAAAAAGCGCGGCGTCCCGATATACCCCATAGACAGCGAGCACTCCGCGGTGTGGCAGTGCCTGGAGAGCGAGGGCCGGGCCAAGGCCCTCGAAAGGATATACCTGACCGCGTCGGGCGGGCCGTTCCGGGGAAAGACCAAAACGGAGCTTATGAATGTCACGCCGGAGCAGGCCCTGAGGCATCCCAACTGGCGAATGGGGCCGAAAATCACCGTCGATTCCGCCACTCTGATGAACAAGGGGCTGGAGGTCATCGAGGCGAGGTGGCTGTTCGGAGTGGAGGCGGAGCGCATAGAGGTCCTGATCCACCCGCAGAGCGTGATCCATTCGATGGTCGGCTTCGCGGACGGCGCGGTCGTCGCGCAGCTCGGGACGCCTGACATGCGCGTGCCGATACAATACGCCCTGACGTACCCGGAGAGGCGTCCCGGTCCGTGCCCGAGGCCGGATTTCATAGGCATTGGTCCGCTGACCTTCGAGAAGCCGGACGCGGACGCGTTCCCGTGCCTTGGGCTGGCGTATGAGGCCCTCCACGCGGGCGGCGCGCTTCCCGCCGTCCTGAGCGCCGCCGACGAGGCGGCCGTGGAGGCGTTCCTCGGCGGAAGGATAAGGTTTCCAGATATTCCCTCCCTCATAGAAAGGACTATGGCCACATATACTGAAAACAGCGCGAAACCCGGGCTGGAAGACATCTTGGCGGCGCAGGAGTGGGCGAAAGCGCGGGTCGCGGATCGTTTTGATTTGAAATGAGCTTAAAACGAGCGCGAAACGACAAATGTACAGGTTCTAATTCATCGAAAACAGGTGATCTATGTCAATCGTAATCGCTGTCATAATCTTCGGAATAATCGTTCTGATCCACGAGTTCGGCCACTTCGCCGCCGCGCGCAAGGCCGGAATCATGGTGGAGGAATTCGCGATAGGCATGGGGCCCAAGCTCCTGAAGTGGCGGCGCGGCGATACCCTCTATTCCCTGCGCCTGTTCCCGATCGGGGGCTTTTGCAAAATGCTCGGCGAGGACGGGTCCAGCGAGGACTCCAGGGCCTTCGGCAACAGGACCCTCCCGAGGCGCATAGGGGTCATATCGGCCGGGGCTTTCATGAACTTTCTGCTGGCGTTCGCGCTGCTGTTCGTCATTGTTGTGCTGAACGGCTACGCGGAGCCGGTAGTCCGGAGGACAGTGGACGGTTCCGCGGCGTCGGAGGCCGGGCTAAAACCGGGCGACAGGATACTCAGGATCGGCGGTTCGTCGGTCAATATATTCGAGGACGTTTCGTTTGACCTTTCTACCAATAAGGGCGTGCCGGTCGCCGTGGAAATCCTGCGCGGCGGGGAGCGGATCGCCGTCACGCTGACGCCGCGCCAGGACCCGGCCGACGGGATGTACAAGATCGGCTTTTACCCGGACGGAAAGGCCGGCGTTTTCCAGAAGGCGGAGGGTTTCGCCAGCGCCGGCGTCTGGGAGTGCGTCCGGAACGCCTTTTTCACCATGATCTTCCTGATAAAGACGACCGTCATCGGGATAATCAGGCTGTTCACCTTCAAACTGCCGCTGAGCCAGCTTTCCGGACCGATAGGGATCGTCGGGGTGATAAACGACGCCTATGCGGAGACGATAAAGGCCGGTGTTTACGACACGGTATTGACGATGGTCAAACTCTGCGCCCTGATAAGCGCAAACCTGGGCGCGTTCAACCTCCTGCCGCTTCCGGCGCTCGACGGCGGGCGGCTGGTGTTCCTGTTCATCGAGGGTATTAGGCGCAAGCCCGTCCCGCCCGAGCGCGAGGGCCTCGTGCACCTGATAGGCCTGGCGGCGCTGATGATACTGGCTGTGTTTATCGCCTACAGCGACATAAGGAAGATGCTATGACCAAAAATAAGACAAAAGTGATCCGGATCGGCGCGGTCAGTATCGGCGGCGGAAACCCCGTGGCCATACAGTCCATGACCAAAACGGACACCCGCGACGTGGAGGCCACCGTCGCCCAGATCATGGCGCTTGCCGCCTGCGGCTGCGAGATCGCGCGCGTGGCGGTGCCGGACATGGCCGCGGCCGAAGCCATACGGGAGATACGCCGGAGGGTCCCTGCGGAGATACCGATCGTCGCGGACGTGCACTTTGACTACAGGATCGCCCTCGCCGCCATAGAAAACGGCGCGGACAAGCTGCGTATAAACCCCGGGAACATCGGCGGGCCGGACAGGCTGCGCCCGGTGGCCGAGGCCGCGAAGCGGCGCGGGATACCGATACGCGTCGGCGTGAACTCCGGCTCTCTGGAGCGGGACATATACGAAAAACACGGCGGCGTCACCCCGGAGGGCCTCGCGGAAAGTGCGCTGCGGGGCGTGGGTATGCTGGAGGACTTTGATTTCGGAGACATAGTCGTGTCGATCAAGTCGTCCGACGTCCCGCTGTGCGTCAAGGCGTATGAGCTGCTGGCGCGGAGGACGGCGTACCCGCTGCATATCGGGATAACGGAGGCCGGGACGGAGTTTTCCGGCGCGATAAAGTCCGCGGTCGGCCTGGGGAGCCTGCTCCTCCGGGGGATCGGGGACACGCTCCGCGTCTCGCTGACAGGCGATCCGCTCCCGGAAGTCCGCTGCGCGAAGGAGATACTAAGGGCGGCCGGGCTGCGAAGGTTCGGCGTGGAGGTCGTCTCCTGCCCCACCTGCGGCAGGACGGGGATAAATGTGGAAAAAATCGCCGCCGAAATAGAAAAGCGGTGCGCCGGTATAGAGAAGAGCCTGAAAGTCGCGGTCATGGGCTGCGTCGTGAACGGCCCTGGCGAGGCCAAAGACGCCGACGTCGGCGTGGCCGGCGGCGACGGGGCGGGCGCGCTGTTCAGCGGCGGGAAGATCCTCAGGACGCTGCCGGAGGAGGAAATCGCGGACGCGCTGATGAAAGAAATAATGACGATGGAAAACCAAAGGTGAAAATATGCCCGACAAATACCTGCGCGACGTCTTCAGCGGTTTTTCCCTGCCCGACGGCGTCCTGAAGAGCTTCGAATCCGCCACGGTCGGCGAAATACGCGTAAACAGGGCCGATATGGAGATGAACGTCTTTATCAAATCCCCCGCGCCGGTTTCGGGGGACATGACGGCCTTCCTCGCGGAATGCCTGAAACAGGGCTTCCCGGGAGTTTGCAAGGTCAACGTCCGTGTCGGGACAGATGAGCCGCCCTTGGCGGCCGGGCCGTCAATGGCGGACAGCCCGCTCCCGCCAGGGAAGCTGACGATGGGAGACAAGCCGTTCCCGCCGGACAATGAGGCTATATCTGCGGCGGACAATCCGTTCCCGCCGGGCAGCGCGTCTTTATCTGCGGCGGGCAATCCGTTCCCGCCGAGCAACGCGTCTTTATCGGCGGCGGACGAGCCGTTCCCGCCGGACAGAGCGTCTTTATCTGCGGCGGACAATCCGTTCCCGCCGGACAGAGCGTCTTTATCTGCGGCGGACAATCCGTTCCCGCCGGGCAGCGTATCTTTATCGGCGGCGGGCAAACCGTCCTTATCGGACAGTCCTCCCCCGGCGGGGAATCCGCCGGAATCGCCGGAGCCGCAAAAATCGCCAAAGCCGCATAAGCCGAAAAAACAGCCCAAGCCCAAGTCCCCCAAAACAGGCATCCGCTTCAATTTTACCGAGTCGAGGCTGGAGGGCGTGGTCAAGCCACTGTCCTGCAAATTCTCGGAAAACGAGGCCGTGCTCGCGGAGGGCGCCGTTTTCAACCTGAGTTCCCGCGAGGCCAAAATGGGCAGGCTGGTAACCTTCATCTTGACGGACGGCGCGGGCTCGATCCCTGTAAAGTGTTTCTGCGGGGAGCGGGACTTCGCGTCGCAGCGGGTCGTCGCCCGCGGGAACCGCGTCACCGTGAGAGGCAAAATCCGCACGGACAAGTTCTCAAAGACGCTCTGCCTGGCTGCCGCCGAGATCGGCAGGGCCGCCGGCGGCGCGCGCGTCAGGGCCGACCGGGCCGAGGTCAAGCGCGCGGAGCTCCGCCTGCACACGAACATGGGCGTGGTCGGCGGCGCGCCGGGCGCGGAGGACTACATTGCGCTTGCGGCCCGCTGGGGTCACGGGTCCGTCGCGATAACGGATCACGCCGCGGTCCGGGCGGCCCCGGAGGCCGTGCTCGCCGCGAGGATCGAGGGCGTGAAGCTCATATACGGCGCCGAGGGCCGCATGGTTTGCGGCGCGGACGACCTGGCGCTGGTTTCCGGCGCGCGGACGCTCGACGCCGAGACGGTCGTGTTCGACCTGGAAACGACCGGCCTTCAAAGCGAGACTGACCGCATAATAGAGATCGGCGCGGTGCGGGTCGCAAGGGGGCAGATCGCGGAGCGCTTCAGCTCGCTCGTAAACCCCCGGATTCCGATACCCAAGGTCATCACGGACCTCACAGGCATAACCGACGCTCATGTCGCGAACGCGCCTTACATAGAAGATGTTCTGCCGGAATTCCTGGCTTTCGCGGGGGACGCGGTCCTGACCGCGCACAACGCCCCCTTTGACATGGGATTTCTCCGGGAGGCGGCCCGCCGCCTGCCCAATGAGATAAAAACCGAGATAAAGAACCCCTCCTTGGACACGCTGGAGCTTAGCCGGGCGCTTCTGCCGGAGCTCCAGAGGCACAGGCTGAACGTTTTGGCGGAGCACTTCGGCATAGACATGGGCAGCCACCACCGCGCCGTCGACGACGCGCGCACAACGGCGCTGATTTTCCTGAGGTTCAGGGCCATGCTGGAGGAAAAGGGCGTCAGGATGCTCGACGGGCTCGTCGGCTACGACGGCGCGGGCGCGGGCAAAACCGAGATGAAGACGTGCCTCGTGACCATATTGGCCAGGAACCGCGCGGGGATGCGGAATCTCCTGGAGCTCGTTTCCAAGGCGCACACCGAGTATTTCATGAAGCGCCCGCTGTTTCCCAGGAGCGAGCTGGCCGCCCTGAGGGACGGGCTCCTGATAGGCTCCGCCTGCGCGGAGGGGGAGCTTTATCAGGCGCTCCTGGAAGGCCGCCCGGAGGAGGAGATAAGGGAAATCGCCGGATTTTACGACTATTTTGAGATCTCGCCCGTCGGGAACGACATACGGCTCATTTTGGAGGGCCGGGTGTCCTCCACGGAGGAGCTGGAGGGCCTTAACGGAAAAATCGCCGCCCTCGGCGCGGAGCTTGGGAAGCCGGTCGCCGCCGTCTCCGACGCGTATTTTCTGAATCCTGAGGACGAGACGGACAGGCGGGTAGTCATGGCCGGGAACGGCGCAAAGGACGCCGATCAGCAGCCCCCGCTGTTTTTCAGGACGACGGAGGAGATGCTGAGGGAGTTTGAATACATGGGAGAGGATAAGGCCCGGGAAGTCGTGATCGTAAATACTAATCTGATCGCGGACATGATCGGGGAGTTTTCGCCGGCCCCGGAGGAAATTCTGCCGCGCGGGAAGACGGATCAAAGGGCAGAATCAGGCGAGGCCGCAAAGGAAAATGAGGATCCGGAGGAGGCGGGACGCGCAGCCGCGGCGGAGCGGACGGATTTCGCGTACGTCTTGGAGCGCTTCGAGGAACGCGGCATCCCAGCGGCCGGGACGGAACGGCGCGGCGGCGGGCTGACGGTTCTGCCGCGGGGCTACGGTTTTGATGATTTCCGCCGCGGCGGGGCAGGGGAGAAAGACGGAACCCCGCCCGGCGCGGAAAAATGTGCCTCCGGCGGCGCCGGGAACGGGAGCGAAGCGGAGGAGACGGTTGACGAAACGGAGCAGCTGACGCTTTTCTAAGATAACTAAGATAAATACGAGAGGGTGGTAACAATGTCCGAAACAATCTATACCGATTTTATTCCTCTGCGCCGCCTGCTGGATCAGGCCGGCGATTATGGGGCGCTGATGGCCGAGTACGGGCGAGGCGCCGAGGTAAAAGGAGCCGCGGGACGCCTGGAGGCGGAGCTGCGGCGCGCCCTGGACGGCATAAAGGCCCTGGGGGCCGGCGCCTGTTCCGCGGACGAGCCGAACGATTACGAGGCTATCCGGAAATTGTGCGCCGGGGGCAACGCGCCCGCGAAGCGCATCCCCGATCTGCGCGAGCGTATGGCCGGGGCCGTTCTCGGGCGTTTCGCCGGGTGCACGCTAGGCGCGCCGGTTGAGGGCTGGAGCGTCTCGGACATGAAGCGGCTCGCCGGGTACAACCGCGAACCCTTCCCGCCGGAAGACTACTGGTCTTACGCAGACCAGCCCTGGGGCCTGCGCTATGAAGCCGACACGCGTGTAAAATACACCCGCGATCATATGGACGGGGTGCCGGTGGACGACGACCTCACCTACACGATTCTGGGGCTTTTGATAATCGAGCGGTACGGGTTCGGTTTCACGACCGAGGATGTGGGGGAGATATGGAAGGAGCTGCTGCCATACGCCTGCACGGCGGAGGACGCCGCGCTCAGGAACCTCAGGGCCGGCGTCGCCGCCCAAAACGCCGCGGATATAGACAACCCCTACTGCCAGTGGATCGGGGCTGACATACGCGCCGACGGCTTCGCCTACGCGGCCGCCGGGGACCCGGAGCTCGCGGCGGGGCTGGGCTATCGGGACGCGTACCTGTCCCACCGGCGCAACGGCATATACGGCGAGATGTTCTTCGCGGCGGCGGAGGCAGCCGCCTTCACGGTAAACGACCCGATTGACGCGATTCGCGCGGCGCTGCGGGAGATACCAGCGAACTGCGCGCTCCGCCGCGACATGGAATGGGCGCTCGAAACCGGCCCGTCCATCGCGGACTACGCGGAGGCGCGGCGCGCCGTGGACGCGCGCTTTCCCGGGATGCACCCCGTGCACACGAATAACAACGCTTGCCTGACTGTGTTCGGACTGATGCTAGGGAAAAACGACTTTACCAAAATCATCGGAAACATCGTGGCGATGGGCATGGACAACGACTGCACCGCGGCGACCGCCGGGAGCATAGCCGGGGCCGTCCTTGGCCGAAGCGGCGTCGCGCCGCGCTGGCACGCGAGGTTTAACGACAGGATACGGACTTATATCAAGGGGTATCCGGAGCTGTCGATAGAGGACGTTATCTCGCGGTTCGTGAGGCTGGCGGAGATGAGAATGGAAAAATGATGTATCATTACGCGATTTTGTCTCACCCCGGCCACAGCCGCGTCTACTTCGAGGCCTCCCGCGGAATGGCCGTATCGGAGCTTCTGATCGCCCTGCGGAAAGCCGGCGCCGACCGCGGGGCAATAGAGGCGAGCGCGAAGTGCGAAAAGCTCGCCGGGGTTTGGTATCTTACGTTCGCAGCCGAAGAACCGCTGTCAAACGGGGACGTCGGGGTAATATCCGGCCTGTCCTTTGTTTTCGCGCTGTTCGAGCTTTTCCCGGATGAAAAAGGGCCGTGCCTGCGCCCGGTCGAAATGGCCGCCCCGTACATGGAAGAGAGCGTCAGCTCCATTTTGAAATACACGGGCAAGACGAACGAGGTCTTCACGCGGATGATGATCAACATCGCCGCCTATTCGCGGGAGGACGCGGGAACCGGCGGCGTCCCGAGGCTCCTCGACCCGGTGGCGGGGAAGGGGACGACATTGTTCGAGGGCCTGATAAAGGGCTTTGACGTATACGGCGTGGAAATCGCCGACAAGATCGTGAACGAGGCGTACCACTTTCTCAAGCGGTTCCTGGAGACGGGCAGGTACAAGCACACCGCGGAATCGCGCCGGATATCCGGGCCGAACAGGGCTTTTTCAGCCGAGCGGTTCACCTTCGAGATCGCCCGGACAAAGGAGGATCAGCGCGCCAAGGACACGCGGACGGCGGAGCTTATCGCCGGGAACTCCATGTTCGTGAACGCCTATTATAAAAGGAACTTTTTCGACATGCTCGTCGGCGACCTGCCCTACGGCGTCGCTCACGGGAATATCACGAGCGGCAGGCAGCCGTCTTTGACGCGCAACCCCTCCGAACTGCTCAGCGCGTGCCTTCCGGCCTGGCGGGACGTTCTGAAGCCCGGCGGAACGGCCGTTCTGGCGTGGAACAGCTTCGTGCTGCCGAGGGAGAAGATGGAAGCTATCTTCTCCGACAACGGGTTTACGGTTTTTAACAAGGGGGAATACCTGAATTTCAGCCATAGGGTGGATCAGGCGATAATGCGGGACGTTATCGCCGCGAAAAAATGAATTGTCCGCAGTATCCCAGACATAATAACAACCCCACGGGAGGCCCAAACCGCATGAACCCGACAGCAAAGCTGATACTGATGGCAAAAAAACACTGGCGCATGATAGGAATAGCCTCCATAGGCATCGTCGGCGCGTCGCTGCTGAACCTTATCACGCCCGCGATCGTCCGCGGCCTGACCGGGTCGCTCACGTCGGACACCGCGACCGTGCATATCCTTATCGTCTACTCCTCCGTGCTTGTGGGGGCGTATCTTCTGAGGGTCGGCTGCCGGTGGGTCGCTTTGGCAATCAGCCACGTGGCGGCCTGGAGCTTTGTGGGCGAGCTGACGGCTAAGGTGTATGAAAAGCTGCAAAAGCTGTCTATGAAGTATTACCAGGACAAGCAGACCGGCCAGCTGATGAGCCGCATGATTAACGACACCCGCCAGGCCGAGATTTTAATAGCCCACGCTTTGCCCGACCTGATCAGCAACCTGATCGTCATCATAGGCGTCGCGGTTTTGATCTTCTTGATAAATCCGATACTGGCCGCGATCGCTCTGATCCCGGTGCCGATCGTCTTTTGGGTGGGCACGTTCTTTTCGAAGAAGGTCGCGCCGCTGTTCAGGATAAACCAGGAGGTGCTGGGCGGCATAAACGCCGTCTCCCAGGACAATCTGTCCGGCATGAAGGAGATACAGGCCTTCGGCCAGGAAGAGCGGGAACTCGGCAAGATGCTCGAGTTGTGCAGGCACTATTCCTACGTGAACATCCGCGCGAACTACGCGGCCGCGCTCTTTCACCCCGGCATTGAGTTCCTGACCTCCCTCGGCACGGTCATAGTCGTCGGGATAGGCGGCTACCTGTCCATGAACGGCAGGATGTCGGTCGCCGACGTCGTCGGCTTTTTGATGTATCTGAGCATTTTCTATCAGCCTCTGGCGGTCCTGTCGAGGCTGTTCGAGGACGTGCAGGTCTCCTTCGCGGGCGCGGTCAGGATATTCGAGGTTTTGGACGCGGAGTCCGACGTGAAGGAAAAGCCGGACGCGGCCGTCCTCCAAAACTGCGCGGGGAAGATAGAGTTTAACAACGTCTCGTTTTATTACATACAGGAGGAGCCGGTGCTGTCGGACGTCTCGTTCACTGCCGAACCCGGCGAGATGATCGCGGTCGTGGGGCCGACGGGCGTCGGCAAGACCACGATCGTCTCGCTGATGGAGAGGTTTTACGACCCCCAGCGCGGAAATATCTATATCGACGGCGTGGACATAAAGGACTTGACCCTGGAATCGCTCCGCTCCCAGATCTCGATGGTTTTGCAGGACGTTTTCCTGTTCAACGGGACGATAGCCGAGAACATCGCCTACGGTGTGAAGAACGCCGACGAAAAGCAGATCGAGGCGGCCGCGAGGGTCGCCTGCGCCGACGACTTCATCCGGCAGATGCCCCAGGGCTACCAGACGACGATCGGCGAACGGGGCGTCAGGCTCTCCGGCGGGCAGAAGCAGAGGCTTTCCATAGCGCGCGCGGTGCTTCGGGACACGCCGATTTTGATCCTCGACGAGGCGACCTCCTCCGTAGACATGGAGACGGAGCTCCAGATACAGCGGGCGATAGAGAACCTGTCCGGGAGCAGGACGTTGATAGTCATAGCGCACAGGCTCTCGACGATAATAAGCGCCGACCAGATACTGGTGCTCGACAAGGGCTCCATAATCGAGAAAGGCAGCTATTCGGAGCTGATGGAGCGTAACGGGGCGTTCGCGAGGCTGAACAGGCCGAAGAGCGCGTAAAATATTTCAATAGCAAACACGGGAGGCATACGCCATGCTGGTTTTCGAGATGTCCGGCGCGGAGGTGAAAACCCTGATGAACCGGCTGCTGAAAGAGGACGTGTTCGACAAGTTCGAGGTCAGGGGGGCGGAGGTCTGCGGGTTCACGAAGTTCACCGCCAGCGGTATCCTGGACAAAACCGCTTTGCCGGACGGCGATAAGGCGAAAACCCCGCGAAGCTACTGCCTCTGGAGCGAGCTTCGGCCGTATGTGTACGACTGGGTCAGGGGAGGCAGGACGCCGAGGTCGATGAAGATCATATTTTCTCTCGGGGACGAGGCCGTGGCCAAGGCGCACGGAAATGCCGCGGCCATGTTCCTGAACCTGAATTTCGAGGAGGGAACGGCCCGGTTCACCACGGCGACGGCGCAAAAGACATTTACTATGGATAAAACCGTCGATCAGATCTGGGATCAGAAGATATTAAATTTCTTTAAGAAGTATTTTCCCGCCGCTAAGATTGTATAGTAAGGCTATCTTTCCTTTTGGCGCTCATTCGTTTAGCACTCATTGATGTCGAGTGCTAATTTTTTCTTGACAAAAATGGCTTAACCGGATAGTATATAGCGTAATCATACTAATTCTTGAAAAGAACCAAGGAGGAATCCCAAATGCCAACCGAAAAAGGCAGTCTTTCGATCCACAGCGACAACATCATGCCGATCATAAAGAAATGGCTCTATTCCGACTCCGACATTTTTGTCCGGGAGATGGTTTCGAACGCCACCGACGCCATTACGAAGCTCCGAAAGCTCTCGGACATGGGCGAGGCCCCGAATGTTCCCGCGGACGAGACCTACGCGATACTCGTGAGGGTCGATAAGGAAAAAGGGACGCTGTCGTTCGAGGATAACGGCGTCGGCATGACCGCGGAAGAGATAAAGCAGTATATCAACCAGATCGCCTTCTCCGGGGCCAGCGATTTTCTGACCAAGTACCAGGACAAGATCGACAAGGAGAGCGAATTCATCGGCCATTTCGGCCTCGGGTTCTACTCGGTGTTCATGGTGGCCGAAAAGGTCGAAATAGACACGCTGTCCTATCTGGACGGCGCGGCGGCGGCCCACTGGGTCTGCGACGGCGGCGCGGAATTCGAGCTTTCGGAGAGCGGGCGGACGGCCAGGGGCACTTTGATCACCTTGCACATCGGCCCGGACGGCAAGGAATTCCTGGAAGAGTACAAGCTGCGGAGCGTGCTTATCAAATACTGCAATTTCATGCCCGTGGAGATATATCTGGAAAACGCCGCCGCCAAAAAGGACGGCGGGCCGGCGGACGAAGACGCGGACGAGGATATGGACGGCGGCGTATATGATGAAACCGACGGCGAAGACATCGCCGGGCCGGCCGATGATGATGCGGACAAAGATATTGACGGCGGCGCGCGGGACGAAGACATCGCCGGGCCGGATGGAACCGAACATCATGGCGGCAACGGCGAAGAATGCGAATGCGGGCATGAACACGCCGACGGCGGGGAATGCGAATGCGGGCATGACCACGCACACGGACATGACCACGCACACGGACATAAGCATCCGCGTAAGCCGAAAAAATCCGGTCCCAAGCCCGTGAACGACACCCACCCGCTCTGGCTGAAGGCCGCGAACGACTGCACGGACGACGAGTATAAGGCCTTTTACCACAAGGTTTTCTCCGATTTCAACGATCCGCTGTTCTGGATCTACCTGAACATGGACTATCCCTACCGGCTTAAGGGCATACTGTTCTTCCCGAAGCTGCGGCACGACTTCGAGTACACGGAGGGCCAGGTCAAGCTCTACAACAACCAGGTCTTCGTGGCGGACAACATCAAGGAGGTCATCCCGGAATTCCTGCTGCTCCTTAAGGGCGTCATGGACTGCCCCGACCTGCCGCTGAACGTGTCGCGCAGCTTCCTGCAGAACGACGGTTACGCGAACAAGATGTCGGGATACATCAGCCGCAAGGTCGCGGACAAGCTGAACACTTTGTTCAAGAACGAGCGGGAGACGTACTGCTCGTACTGGGAGGACATAAATCCGTTCATCAAGTACGGCTGCATAAGGGAGAAGGATTTCTACGACAAGGTCAAGGGCTCCGTGGTCTACAAGACCACGGCCGGCGATTTCCAGACCTTGGCGGAGTTCACCGCCAGGAACGAGGGAAAGACGGGCAAGACTGTCTACTATGTGACCAACGAGCAGCAGCAGTCCCAGTATGTCAAAATGTTCAGGGACCAGGACATGGAGGCGGTCATACTGACAGCAAACCTGGACAACCCGTTCATCTCCTACGTGGAGGGCTATGAGAGCGGCATACGCTTCCAGCGGATCGACTCGGACATCTCCGAGGGCCTCAAGGGCGAGAACCAGACGGAGAACGACGAGGCGCTCCAGGGCCTGTTCCGCAAGGCCCTTGGGAACGACAGGCTGTCTGTCAAAACGGAGAACCTGAAATCCCCGGCCGTTTCGGCCGTGATACTGCTCTCGGAGCAGTCCCGCCGTATGCGCGAGATGAGCAGGATGTTCGGTGGCGGCATGAACATGAACATGTTCGAGGACGAGGAGACGCTCGTCCTGAACAACGCCAACAGCCTGGTGCACTCGCTGATGACGCTGAAGGATCAGGAAGGCCGCGAGGCTGACGTGAATCTGATCTGCGAGCACATATACGATCTGGCGATGCTCGGGCACAAGCCGCTGGAGAGCGGGCGGATGACGAGGTTCATCGAGAGGAGCAACGAGATTTTGGGGAGGGTCGTGCAGGGGTGAATGAGAAGGTAACATAAGGTGGGGGAGCTTGCGTTTTATATCATGCGGCAGGGAGGATTTTTATGCAGGCCACAGCCTATGAGGGCTATTTTGACAACGGATGTTTTTACACGTCTGGAACAGCCATGAAGATACCGGAAAAATGTCGTATAGTTATTGCTATCTTGGAAGATTCACAAGATACTGAAACAAATAAACAGATTGCGAGCGTTCCAAATTCAAAATTGCAATTTGATTTTGTTACCGATGTACCGCCATTACCGGATAGCTTTTTTGACCCTTTGCCCGAAGAGGAGTTAGAATTATGGGGACTTTAGGGTATTTGCTTGATACGCACACTTTTATTTGGGCAATACGCGAGAGCCGTAAATTAAGCATATAAGAACCTATCACGCCCATTACGCCGGTAAATTTATCTGGGAACACCGCGACCCATTCGATAGACTTTTGGCGGCACAGGCATTTGCGGAAAATTTGGTTCTTATAACCGACGATTCGGCTTTTGCTTCGCTTCCCTGGCTTAATGTGCTATGGTGAGTGTGTCATTGCAGCGTAACCGCTAACGGATTCAACGTCATAATCTAGTTCTAGGAGAATTCCCAATGCCTATAAAAGTCCCCGATTCCATCCCGGCTAAAAAAATCCTGACCGCCGAGAACGTCTTCGTCATGGACGAGAGCGTCGCGTTCCACCAGGACATTCGGGCGCTCAAGATACTTATCCTCAACCTCATGCCGGACAAGCAGGTCACGGAGGTCCAGATACTGCGGCTTCTGGGCAACACGCCGCTGCAGATCGACGTGAAGTTCCTGCGTATGGAGAGCCGCGCGTCCAAGCACACCAGCGAGGAGTATCTGTCGGCGTTCTACAACGTCTTCAGCGAGGTGCGCGGCATGAGGTTCGACGGCATGATAATCACCGGCGCGCCGGTGGAGCAGATGGAGTTCGAGAGCGTCACATACTGGCGCGAGCTGACGGAGATCATGGCCTGGACGGACGCGAACGTGACCTCCACGTTCCATATATGCTGGGGCGCGCAGGCGGGGCTATATTACCACTACGGCATTCCGAAGCTCCCCCTTGGGCGCAAGCGCTCCGGCGTGTTCAGCCACACGGTCAACAAGCCCGGCGTGAAGCTCCTTTGCGGCTTCGACGACGTGTTCTGGGCGCCTCATTCCAGGCATACGGAGGTGCGGAGGGAGGACGTGGAGAAGGTCCCGGGGCTGGAGATACTCTCGGAGTCCACTGAGGCCGGGGTATACATAGCCGCGTCCACGGACGGGAAGCGGGTCTTCGTAACGGGACACTCGGAGTACGACCCGCTGACGCTCAGAAACGAGTATTTCCGGGATTTGGCCAAAGATCCGTCCGTGCTCGCGCCGGAGAATTATTTTCCGGGCGACGACCCCGCGAAGGAGCCGAAAGTCCTTTGGCGCGCCCACGCGAACCTGCTGTACGGGAATTGGCTGAATTACTATGTTTATCAGGAGACGCCGTATCAGTTGTAATCTAAACCGCCGTGCATATTATTTCCCCAATTTCAAATCATATTGTCATAGCGATTCGGTTGACAAGGAAGGGGAAATGACATGCGGCCCATAAAAATGGCGGCGATTGGCGCCGGCATGGCCTGGAAGAATCTGCACATGCCGGCTTACAAACGACTCGCGGACAAGTTTACGATCAGCGCGGTCTGCGACAGGGATATCGGGAAGGCGCAGGAGGCGGCCAAAGACGTCGGGCTCCCCGGGGAGCGTGTCTTTACGGACTACGAGGCCATGTTCGCGAAACTCAACGGGGAGATAGAGGCCGTCGATATAATGACGCCCATCGGCCTCAACTACGAGATGGTCAAGGACGTCTTGGCCCGCGGCAAGGATGTCATCGCGGAAAAGCCGTTCGCCGGCACGCCTAAGGGCGCTGCCGACCTCATCAAGGTCTGCCAGAAGTCGAAGGTCAAAATACTGATCGCCGAGAATTTCAGGTATACGGAGGAAAACCGGCTTATCAAGAAACTGATCGACGACCGGGAGATCGGCAACGTCGCGTATTTCATCGACAACAACGTGACCGACTTCCCGTCGGCCATGCTGGGCTCCGGGTATTCCGCGGTGGATTGGCGGCAGCACCCGGACTTCGAAGGCGGGATCTTCCTGGACAGCGGCGTGCATCACGTGGCCAGGCACCACTTCCTCTTCGGGGCCGCCCAAAGGGTGCACGCCTACGGCAGGCACGCGGAGGTGGATTTTTGCCCGTTCTCGTGTATAAACGCGCTTATCTCCTACGACGTTCAGGTCGTCGGGCACTACGCGTTCTTCTGCATAGCCAGGGAGACCCAGTCGCCGCCGGTCGGCTTCCGCATTTTCGGGACGCACGGCGAGATTTTCCTGGAAAGCGCGGACTGCGGCTATGTGAACATGTCGCTTAAAAGCGGGGAGCACCGGGCGATTCCGTATAAGCCGGGCGAGGGTTATTACAACGAGCTCTGCAATTTTTACGACGCGGTCAGAAACAACGCGGAGATAATCTCGACGCCGGAGAAGACCCACGAGGACATGAAGCTGATCTTCGAGATCCTGAAATCGGCCAAGCAGCACGCGCAGCCGGAATAACTTTTTTGTCATACTCTGCCAAACCTGCGGAATATGCCGCAGGTTTTTTATTTCCGGATGTTGACATTGCGACGCGAATATGGAAAAATATATCATATCGCCGCCGGACGAGCAAACTTTGGGCGCGCTCCGGCGTATATTGATTTATCAGATAATTAATACCACAGGAGGTATGTATATGAAACAGGAGAGGTTGAAAATCCTCGGGATGCTGGAGGACGGGAAGATTACCGCCGACGACGCCTCGAAACTGCTGGAGTCCCTGAAGCAGACCGGAAAGAGCGAGCGCTGGGACGACGCCGACGATTGGGACTTCAGCGAGCACGTGAAGAATTTCTCCAAAAATGTCGAGGAGTTCTCCAAGGAAGTCGGCGCGAAGATGGATTCCGCGTTTAAGACCATGGAGCCCAAGCTGCGCGCGGCGACGAAGGTCGTCGTGGAAAAAACGGCCAACGTCGTGTCCGAAATCTCGAAGGCTCTGAACGAGAGCGTTAAGAACATGGACAAGAGCGGCAAGGAGTGCTGCGGAGACGCTAAAGAGGAAGCGAAAGAGGATTGCTGCTGCGGCGGGGACGACGGGCCGAAAGAGAATTGACGCGGTCCGGAACATAACCGCGGAACATAACCACTAAAAACAAAGAGAGGCGTATCCCCTGGGGTACGCCTCTTTGGCAGGACGGCGCGCCGTTAGAAACTGTAAAACCTTAATAGTCGGAAGAAAACTTTCTTTGGAGGTGCAATCAATGGGAGACAACGCGTCGGCTCATATGTCGGCGGAGTATGACGCCAAGGTCGCGGCCACGATACCCTATATCGACTCGTTTTACCGGTCGGCGATCGAGTTGGTCCGCGCCTCCGGGAAGCCTGCGGACAAATGGCTGGACACGGGCTGCGGAACGGGGACTTTCTGCGTAAAGGCTAAAAGCCTGTTCCCGGATACGGAGTTCACATTGTCCGATCCCTCCGCGTCCATGCTTAAAATCGCCGCGGAAAAGGCGGGACCATGCGGGAAAGTATCCTTCGAACAGGCGGATAGCCAGAGCCTTGTCTTTCCGGACGAATATTTTGACGTTATCACAGCCATTCAGTGCCATCATTATCTGGACGGACCCGGAAGGGCAAAAGCGACGGCGAATTGCTTCCGGATGCTGAAACGCGGCGGCGTATACATAGAATTCGAGAATATCAGGCCGCTGACGGAAAGCGGGCTTGAGACCGGGCTGAGGATGTGGAGGAATTTTCAGACCGGCATGGGGAAAACGCCCGCCGAGGCCGCGGAACATCTCAAAAGATTCGATACGGAATATTTTCCGGTCACGATCCCCGAGCATATAGATTTGCTGAAAAGAACGGGTTTCAGCGTTGTCGAAGTTCTATGGGCCTC
>JGI20166J26741_11613362_pt1 | contig 23176 bp, 18 predicted proteins | sample TergutCu122P5_FD_26741 | JGI IMG/M metagenome (IMG submission 26741)
TGGCCGAAACATGTAGTTTATACATATTAGAATATACACCTTTTTTCTAATTAGTTGTGTTGTATTGACGATCCTCCTCCCTCCCAACGAGTTACACACAACGGGGATGACACACCTTAAAGTTACTGTAAATGCAGTCACATTGGAATTTCTTTACCATGTCAGTCTTTGCTTTCATTGTTGCTTATGTGATTGGTTGACATTTGTTTAAATTTTTGTCACATGGGCTTTCAAATGATAGAATTTTCTTTGCTGCCATCCCCCAGATCCCACCACCATTATTTTGAAATGCATGTTGTAAAATGTGTGTGTGTGTGTGCACGCATGCTTGTATGAACATGTGCATGTGTGCTAGCCCATATCCCTCCTGGCTTTGCTGTGCATTTGTTGTAACTGCTCATATGTGTATATAAGATGGGGAAGCATGAGCAGCTACATCATATCTAAATTACAGAAACAGTCTAAAATAGTTTGATGGATATCAGAACACTTTCTGAGGACTTACAGTATGCTGTATTTTATGGTGTTTTACAACTGAAGAATTACCAAATATTAAAATGCAAAGATAAAATACTTGTAACTTTCAGGTTTGTTTTAAAAGGCTGTCAACATTTATGCACTTTCTGGATTTTATGTGGAGGGATGTAATTCCCATTTGAGGGAAATTTAGTGTATTGGTGGCAGTGGTAAGTGGCAGGAGGAAGTACTACTTGCATCAGAACTACAGACAGATTGATAGTAACTGTGCTTATACTGCACAGTTTTTTCAGTACACATGTAATTTTAAACATAATATTAACTGAATGTTACTGGTATAATGTTGTTATAAATGCTAACTTGCATGATGTATTTTCAATGAAAAATTAAGACATGGAGTTGAATCATTCATTGTTGTCACAAACCCACACATCCATTGTGTTACTGTTGCAGAACACTTTTATTGCATAAGGAAGAATTATTCTCTGTTATTAAAATTGTCTATATGAAATTCAGCTGGAAGCAGAAATTTAAGAAACAAATCTAGAAATTATGTGTTCAGGAAAATGAAGGAAACCACTGAAACCACACTGTCCATGAGTTAAATTGCCTGCAATTCCCTCCAAGGCTGTAGTTTAAGGCCATATACATTGTACATATTACTGGTGATTATAGTGACATTACTGTTGATTTTTAAACCTACAGTGAATGGAAAGAGCATAGTTACAGAAATTAAAAACTTTTAACTTAATTTAAAAAGGAGTGTGAGCAAATCATTAGCCTTCTAATGATATGAAAGAAATATCAGACATGCCTCAGAAGGAGAAGTGAGTGAAAGAACCAAGGACAAATAGAGATATATCAAATAATTTGGAGGTTAAGTTACTGAAGTAGGAAGTAGATATTGCCACCTTGAGAAGCCCTATCAGGAGCATCCAAATTCTAATAACTCTTCTCATGTAGAAGTAAAATATGAACCATCAATGAATATTATGTGTTCTTGTAGTTCTAAGGGCATAGTGAAACGAAAAGTACTGGACCCTTCAAGTGAGATGTCCCTGAGCACAGATAAGGAACAATCAAATGCACAGGTAAATGTACATGATCAGTATTCAGTTATTGTACGCAATGCAGAACTTAAAAATGCGTCAGTGAAGAAGGAAACATTTTCTTACAGTACCAATACTGCTTGCATTTCCTACAATCTTCGGCCAAGAAGAAACACTCACTCCTTGAGTTGTAAGCCTGTTCAATATTTGAATAATCCAGAAGTTCCAGATGTGAAACAGAAGTTAGCAATCCCTAATGAAAATTTCAGTATTCAATTATCGTCAGTTGAGGCAGAAACAGGTCGAGTTACTGCTTCTTGCAGATCCTCTAATTTCCATTCAGAATGTGACATGAATACTCATTCATGCAATTTAGCTCCTGTTGAGTATTTTGATAATTCAGAAATTGTAGGTGTGAAGGAAGAAATATTGGACTGTGAAGAAGGTCATGATGTTGAATGTCCAAAGGAAGAAATATTATCAGTCAGTAATGTTCCTTGTGTTTCATATGTTTTTCAAGCAAGAAATGATGATGCCAGTAGCTCAGAACGTGTTGATTCTATGCACAGAGAGGATACAAAAATTTCTGATGAAAGTGAAACTTTTAAATCAGATACTACTGATAGTGTGGTTACAAAACAACCATCCACACACAAAATTATTGCTTCTAGTAGCTGTGGTCTTCATTCAGGGATCCAGTATCATGAAGTGAGGGATGATTATATAGAAGGAAACAGTGACAATGATAAAAATAACAAAAACCCCAAATACTGCAAGAAAATTTCAAGCTATTATCTCCGTCCAAGGAACACAAAGACAGGCAAATTTACTTCGAGAGGAGAGGAAACTTGTTTTTCTAACTATGGTTCGACTGGGCACAATGTGCACACCAAACAAGCATTAATAAATGGTGGTGGTGAAGTTGGAATCCAGACTTCATTTCCCACTGTTGGAATGTCTTGTGGAGCCCGTGATCTGCGACCAAGAACCAAGCAGGGTGGTGGCTTAACATGTAAGGAACATAGAAGATTTTGTTCATCTGGTTTTGATGGCCAGCGTAATTCAGCTGATATTTATGATGACCAAGTAAGACAGACTTCCATATATGAAGCTGACATTGTTTCTGGACCAAATTCAAGGTGTGAGGAAATAGGTCTACATAATTTGAGATCTATTGGTATGCCAGTAAGACAAGATACCATGACACATGGGGATTGTACTCAAATTAAACATGAAATTCTGGTTTCATCTCCTGATGTGTCTTATGAAACCTATAATTTACGACCTAGAAATAGGCAAGGCAGGTACTCAAAACCTTTGTCCTTGCAGCAGAGGGAAGATACAATAATGTGTTCGTCTGGTCTAGGTTACAACCATAAGTTAATTAGTGCTGAAGATATAAAACAAGAAAACCCCTCTTATGATGTAGATAGTGATTCTTTAAGTTATGCTGTTTGTTCAAGGACCCATTATCCAAAAATGGATAATGTGTATGTAAATTTGGAAGTAAAAGGAGAAACTGATAGTGATGAGAATGATGCACTTAAATGTAGTAGGGGAAGATCAGATTATAGCTTCCAGCATCACAGTAGAAATTATTTGTCCCATCATAGTGAATCAGATTTATCCAGAAATATCTATATAAAACCAAAAGTAATTACGGCTGAAGATATAGCACCCAGAATACCTACAGCTTGTTCTCAGGCACATGGACAAAGATTGATTATAGAAAACAGTGCAGATGTTGGTAGCTCCACGCATTTGGTAACAGATGTTACATCATCTGATAGAAACATACCTTATTACCTTCGATCTCGTGTTGTTAAAGACACACTTGTCCAGGACTTGCCCCTCAGGCATGAAATTAAGGCGGGGATTCAAGCAAAAACTATTGAAATACCGAAAACATTGTTAAATTCTGTCAATGAAACCATCCCAGATGACAGTTTTAAGAATATGAATACTAGACTTTGTGAGCAAGATGCCTTTGGAAACAAGGGAGATGGTCCTTGTAATATTGATAATTCTGTTGGTATTACAGAGGTACACAATTTAAGTGCAGGTGTTGGTAGCTGCATGCATATGGTAACAGATGCTACATCATCTGTTAGAAACATACCTTACTACCTTCGATCTCATTGTATTGTAAAAGACGTTCTTGACCAGGACTTGCCCTTCAGGAAAGAAATGAAGATGGAGGGGATTCAAACAAAAACTGTTGAAATACCAAAAACACCGTTAAGTTCTTATGGTGAAGCCATCCCAGTTGACAATTTTAAGAATACGAGTACTAGACTTTGTGAGCAAGATGCTGTTGGAAACAAGAGAGAAGGTCCTTGTAGTATTGATTATTCTGTTGGTATCACAGAGGTACAGAATTTTGGTGCAGGAGTTGGTAGCTCCATGCATATGGTAACAGACATTACATCATCTGATAGAAATACACCTTACTACCTTAAATCTCATATTGTTGAAGACATTCTTGACCAGGGCTTGCTCTTCAGGAAAGAAATTAAGGAAGGGATTCAAACAAAAACTGCTGAAATACCAAAAACACTGTTAAGTTCTTATGGTGAAGCCATCCCAGTTGACAGTTTTAAGAGTATGAATACTAGACTTTTTGAGCACAATGCCTTTGAAAACAAAGGAGATGATCCTTGTAGTATTGATAATTCTGTTGGTATTACAGAGGTACAGAATTTAGAAGATGTACCAATCTTGAATGATGGGAGTAAGTTCACTTGTTCCAAAGAGTCATTCTGTGAGGAATTGGAACAAGAGATAACTGGTACTGATGCTGGTAGAATTGCAATGTTGCAAGAGATGAGGAGTGTTAGTCACATTAATGAAAACAACTTTGTTGGAGCAACATGTTTGGAATCTGGAAGACAGTTTGCAACAGCAGCAGAGAGGAATGCAAGTAATGAGAACCACTGTATATTTCATGATATAACTTCCAAACCACAGTTTTTACAGAACTGTCAACCTCATTCATCGTGTATTGGTCAGGATGAATTACAAGTGTTTGGGGATGAGAAAGATGGTGAAGGAATGGAGTTTCTTGAGAGTAGTGTAGTAGAGCCCTGTCCTGGAAGTGATTTGCAGCTGTGTGAAAAATCAAACTCATGTATAGAGGAAATCGATTATGAAATGGCTTCTGCTTCTGGTCTTAGAGGCAGTGAAAATAATGGTCTCACTGTAATTAAGGGTGTCCAGATTCACGTTGAACATCCTGGTACTCATGATGATGCATTGTGTGATATGGCATCAAAAGTAGATATTCAGGTTTGCAGTCCATCGAATGCTTCTGGTACTTCATGTACTAAAGAGGAAAAACTAAATGAGGAGGGTCAATTTAGAAGGGAACTACTTCAAGATTTGTCTTGTAATGAGGACAGATCCAAAATTATTGGAACCTTGCAGCATACAGAAATATTCCCTCAAAATAAAACTGCATTCACACAGAATCCCAGTTTAACATGGCAGCAAGAAATTACACCTGGTGACAGCAGTATACATAATGAGCAAGAATTGATACCTGCCAGTAATGCTGACATGATCAATGATCAAGAATTATTACACACAGATAAAACTAATGGTATCAGGGAACATAAATTGGTCTGTGTAGACAATACGGGTTCAGCTAATGAAGAAAATGCTGTTGAGATTATGACTCGCAAGCTGTCCTTCTGTAGCCTTACCAAAGGACTGCCAAATACTGGGAATGAATGTAAAGGAAATGACTTGATCCATGGAACAGATGATTCTTTAACAGGAGTTAATTTTGATGTCAGTGGACCAAACACCATAGAAATTTCAGCACCCAGAAAATCTGGTAATGATAGTGAGAAAATACATTTAAGTGTACCACCTGAAGTGATATTGCCTGGAATTGATGATGCATTAACAGCAGAGGACTTCAATGTAAATGGACCAAATACAGTGAAGATTTCTGCTCCAAGAGATTCTTTCTTCACATTAGATGACAGGGGTGGAATATTCCTAGATAATGATTTGCAAAGCAGAAATGATTCTGATATAGATAAGATGGAATTTTGCATGTCTGTTCAAATGCCCAAGCTGAGTCCTGGTGGCAGTTCTGTCCCTAAATTGGTTGTGCAGGGTATGTGCAAATGTATGATGCAATTCTTAGTAACAGTATTGTTTTTTCATGCTACTTAAGCAAAAGTGTTTACAGCCTTATTAGTTTTACATGACTGGGAATTTATCGCCACTAAAATGAAAACTGCCTCAGGATAAGTGGGATCCTTGTCACCATGGCAAGGCATATTCTGAGGTTTAGGATGGAGGCAGCAGCCTACAGATGTGCCAATAGTTGTGAATATATTGAATAAACAATTGTGTCCAGCCTGGGGGTTGGGAAGGAGCCTAACAACTTCTCAACATAAAGTAGCAGGCCATTGCAAAAGTTGTAGAGACCATCTAACTAAGATACCTTGGCGCAATCTAAGCGTTAGAAAATAAACACAAAATTCAGACATTGGAATATCAAGAATTTCTGTAGGTCAGGTTAATTGGAAATGGAATAAGGGAATTAACAAAATAAGTTAACTTTTGTGGGATTACAAGAGGTCAAAGGGGTGGTTGCAGTACCAAACTTGCAGGTGGTTGTTTGTTTTTGTCTGGAAATTGAAGTGGTAATAAGAAATTGAAGACAGGGATTTTTGTATGTGAATGACGGCTGAGGATCCACACATTGTATTCACTTGGTTCCGTGACTACATGAAAATTTTTGCTAAATATCCCTGCCAAAGTAGGAACAGAAAACATGTTCAGCCAAAAATTATGGAACAATAATTTACAGGATGCTAATAATTATCATGGTATTAGGTAGTGTACACTACATCATCAGAGTTTGTAATTTTCAAGCACATCACACATCATGATGTCCAGTTTATTGTGATGGATGGTTCTGTTGGTTTGCACTTGTTGATTCCATAGTATAGTTAACTTAGTTTCATTACTTGTTTCTGCTTATACCAGTGTTACTTGTCTAATTTTACCCATGTTTCCTTGCACATGTTATAGTGTACTTGAGCACTCACTCTTATTATGTTGCTCTACATTTTATTCTTTTGCCGTTTTGGGTATGCTGATATAATGTGGTCTGTTGACTTACAGTGACATAGTCTGCATTTGCTGTCTTTCTGTTTTCGATATTTTTATCACATGATATTTGGTTTGTAACATCGGATCTTGTGCTGCTTTTGTTTTGCTTTGTTTCTTTCAATTGTTGTTGTGTTGTTGTTGTTTGTTGTATACACCACGTTTGTGTAAACAGTGATGAAAAAGATAGAAAATGTGTTAGCAAGAGCAAAACAGGATGTCAGGTGATAAATTCAGTGGTGAAGTGTGTCAGAGGTTGTTACATACACTGAGATGTGCATTAGGTACAATGTTCAAATGGGGGCGCGCAGTGGCATAGTGGTTAAGGCACTACGCTACAAACAGGCAGGTTGCGGGTTCGATTCCTGATGGTGTCATTGGAATTTTTCAGTGACATGATCCTTCTGGTCTCACTGTGGCCCTGGGGTCGACTCAGCCTCTAACAGAAATGAGTACCAGGTGTATCCTGGGGGTAAAGGCGGCCGGTGCATAGGGCTGACATCCTTACCACCATCCTGTGCAGTTGTCATGAAATCTGGGAACTTCAACTTCCTGGAACCCTCTGGGCCACTCCAGGCCTGTAACGGGACTGCTTTACCTTACAATGTTCAAACTTCTGGAAAATTATGATATCTTACAAACCTTTAGTTTTGGGCATGCTGGATAGCACAGCTTGTACTCTACATACTTTTACAAGTGTGGAGTTGGTGATGCTGATGATTGTGCAAAGTTCAGAGTTGGTTTGCCATTGCGTGTTCTTTGTATACCAAATGATTATACATAAATTTGGGGAGGGGAATCTCCTCTTCTCAAAAAAAAAAAATTATATTAACGGCCTTGGTTGAGTTTTATAGGTCTAGGGTGACAAATCTAAAGGTTACATTGCAGACATTCCCACTAATATGTGTGATATCAACTGTGGAGATTCTTTGATGTTTGTAGGAATTTTGTCGTTTGCTTTTATATTTGGGAAAGTTCTTATATGGACATTGATTTGTGTGACAGATGCTGAAACAGCCAAGGACGCTGGTAAGCATGGTGGTGTTACAACTGGTGAAGTTGAAGAAGAGACTGTGGATCCAAATCCAAACAAAGGAGTAGTGTTAACAGCAAAGACTGAGTCAGGTCATGTTCTTGAAATAAGAGTGGATCAGGATCGCCCAAAATCTTTCAGGGTAGAGTATTTTCCCAATTAACTGTGTCCAGGATATTTGGATTGAGAAATATTCATGCACATTTGTTATTATTGCTTGTTGAATGTGCGTAAGGTTCATTAGACTGTCATTTTTCACATTGGTTCCTCATCAGGTGTGTGTATCTTTGAGTTTGTATATTATGTAACAGTTTGTCATATTATTTTGCTTTAAATGGTAAGGTTATTATGGTAAATTTGGAAGTAAATGTACATAGCCTTACACTGTTACTGGTCTGTTCTGGCGTATGCATTGAAGAATTATGGAAAATATAATGAAATGAGTAGAGACAAACATTTAAGGTTCTTATGTATTTTACATCTGAGCTGGTATGGTGGGTTAGAGCCTTAACATGAACATTGCTGATTTGACTTACTAGCCACAACTGTATTTGTGTAGAACATTACTTCATTTTTGGCTGGTGGAGAAGTTGGTGGAGCTGTGCTGCACAATGACCTTGCCTTTCTGTGGCTCTTTTAGTTTCTTAAGCATTTCTTTCCTGTTTATTTGATGGCCCCCGCATGTGGGTGGTACATTTCAGAAATATTGCCAGAGCTGAAGGATTATAATAATTCTTCAGCATGTATATATCAGTATCACTGCTTTCATGTTGTGCCTGACAGTTCACTGCCACCACAATCTGCATGTTTTTGTACAAATTCATCACTTTTTAGCAAGCATCAAATATTACTGGATGTCAGACCCTTTTTGCTCCTAAAGGCCATGTGTGCATATTGAAATTCTGTTCATTCACCCAGTAGAATTCTGTACTTTTGCAGGCATTTTATACATTCACAAAAATAAGAATGAATACAGCACATTTTCATTGTGCTGAAATCATCAAGAAGTTTCAGATTGGTCCTAAGATTGGAGCACAAGCCATGCATTGTTAATGAGCACCATATGGAATGCTCAGATACTGTTAAAAATATGTTGCATTTAATCAGTTGTGGGAAGTATGTTGATTTTTATATCTAACAGACAGCAGTCTCTTTATTATCTCTTTATTTGGGACACATTTCCTGTAACATGTTACAGTACTTATCTGGCTGTCTAGATTGCAACCTTGTGGAGTCCATAAACATTAGTATCCACGATGCTAATGTAATAATTCAAGTAACAGTGATATAGTCCAAAGATAACAGGCCCAGTTCATTACAGACACCTGAAGACCATTGCATTGACTACAACATTATAAAAATGACCATGTTATCTCTGAAACCATTCATAATATAAAACTGTAAAACTAACACTGTGCACAGTGAGTATACTCAGCATTCTTTGGCATATGACATGGGCACTCTGATTAATTTACTGTGTGCTCTGCAATGTTCTTTTCGTGAGTTAATCCTGCAGCAATTTTTTCAATGTATCGGTCAGTATTTCAAATCTTAGAAACATTGTTGTTTTGAATGCCTCAAACCAAAGTGTGAGAGGTATGTTGCTTCATACATTGCCAAGACAAAGTGTTGCTCAGAATAAAAATATCACGTAGGTTGGACACAAAGAAGTACATTTCTTAGATCTGTTGGTGCTAAACAATCATTTGGAAGTGGGCAAGGACTGGGGAACTTCTTTTGCAAAACCGAGTGCCATAGTAAGCAATATGTTATTGATACACAGTTTATGTGAATCAGAATGCTGTTCTGTCGTGTAGTGACAAGTACTTTTGCTAAACACTGAATTGTATCTGTAATTTCACTGTTTATTGCAATATGCAGTCTTTTCGCATAAGAAGTATTATTTTCTTTCTTTTTTGACTTAGTAAGCTGGACTGTTGTATTGTCTGTTAATAAACAAGCCCTTACCTTAAACTCTGGAAAAACTAAGTGTCAGAGTAAAATGTGTGTGTGTGTGTGTGTGTATGTGTTAATGTTGAAAACAAGGTTGGGTGGCAGTCTGTCATTGAAGTTTGTCAGCTTGTAATGAATGACACTGTTCAGGGTAATAAGCTGATACCAACGTTTGAGAGGAATGTACTGCTTCCATTTGCAGCTTGACAAAATTACATTGATATAAACACAAGAGATTAGGGAGGAGGAGGTCGATCAGTTATATAGGTAGGGTGCAAGGAGTGAGGCCAGTCAGAACCACAAAAAGGGGTGAGGGGATTTATAGATCTTGTTCCAGACCAATAGGAAATGTGGGGGGATAAAGTAAGACAACATGGATAATGAATGGCCCTGTTATGGTCCTCATATGATAAGAAACATGAGTATGTTGTGTGTAATGCAACATGTACTGGTTTTCTCCATCTGTAACAGATAGGGAGTGGAAAGTGAAATGTGATGAGCCTTGTTTATGAGGGTACCATTAAGGTAATCATCTTCGTGGGTTCAGACTGTCGTGTCCTTGGAGAACACATCTTCCTGATCTATGTCAGTATGTAGCTCACTGATTCACTTCTCTTGGGAATGTGTTTGTGTGAGTGATTTCCTGGGCTGGTTGCTGATGTTGTTGAGTTAGAATTTACTGGCCAAGGTACGTGTTGTGTTCTGTCACTGCCCAGTTTTTATGGTTGCTACAGTTTCATATTACTGTGGTGTTTGTTATCCTTGGCCTAGGAGTGACTGGTTTGTCTGCTGTATTTTCAGGGAATGCCTGGTGATTTTAGGTGTGGTTCTGACTGGCCATATTCCTTGCAACCTACCTACATAATTGATCAAGTTTTTTCTCCATAATCACTTCATTGTCACCTGGACATATTCTGTTATGCTGAAGAAAGTGGCAGCACATTCTTCCAAAACATCAGTATCAGCTTATGATCTGAACAGTGTCAATACTTATAAGGCTATCATCTGAGCAATACCCACCATGAAAGCCTAAAAATTATGATTTTTTAAGTTTTCTTGTCTGCTGATCTACAGAGCATCCCATTAATATTTTAATCTCTTCCCTCTGCATGACAGTTGTCACTGGTGTTTTGTCACTTATGAAGCCTGCATCTGCCAGGAATTTGGAGCCAACCTTTCTTTTGCAGTTTGCCTTATTTATTTCACAGAAAGGTCTTGAAGGACTGACCTCCCTCATTTAAGAAAGCTGTGCATAGTCTGTAAATATATTTTGACACACATTGGCACTCTTGTCTTGAAATGGTGCCAGTTGCTCTTCAAAAATTTCTTTTCAGGTGTTTTAACTAACATAGGTTGCCTCATATATTTTCTTCTTCATTGAATTCCATGAATAGTGGTGTCATGATTAATTTTACATAATGGTCAGACTTTGTCTCGCTGTAAAACACAGACCCTATGATTTCTCACTCACTGCACTTTAAGGTCATGTAAAGGACACTTCACACACTGCATGTAGATTTCCTCAAGACCAGCATGAGTTATTTTGGCTGGTCTCTGGTACATTCCTGCTTAACCAAACTGTGCATTATCAAAGAAAAATCAAGGTTTTATATTTTATTTATGTTCAAACAACCTGTAATATGCAACTTTTCCATTCTTATGTGTATTGTTTTTTTAAATTGCATTGTGGGTGATGTGGGGTATTTTTTACAAATTTATTAGGAACTTTTTCCCATGATACATATTTTTCAGAAGTATTACAAATGAAAACTTGTTCAACAGAAACATGCCACTTATGCACTGACAGCCTGCACTGTACAAGACAGCATGTGACTGTGCATCCAACTTACATTCCAGCACAGATAAAAAGATGCAACTGTCAGCAGACTTCCCTTGCCTCAGCAGGTTTATATTCCTCCACACACACACCCCCCCCCCCATGGGGGAAATGATTAGGGGGATGCTCTGTAAAGGTGAAAGTAAATTCACCTTATATTCAAAAGAAAGTTTCATTTTCCTTGCAGTTGTTTAATCAACATATCTGAAAATATGTGTGTGTTCATTATCTAGAAACACATAACTACTGCCAGTGGAATTTATAATGTGATTGATGCTGGAAATTTTAGAATGAAAAGGCTCGAAGAATGTGGGATGAGGCAGTACACCGTAATGCACTACGATTGAAATCACAGATTGAGGGAGGAGAGTTCATTCCTGAAGACATAAAGAAACAAATAGAACATAGTAAGCGGTTAGAAGCGGAGAAGAAATCCATCATCAAGAAGGACCGTATTGTGGACCAGAAGAAGAAAAAGCTTCAGTGAGTACTCACAGTGATGTAACGTGACAGTGAATTAGGCCTTTCTCTTCCATAGATATTTATATGTTATACACAGTCTAAAGTAAGGCCAGTGTTGACAGTGCCCAACCATTATATTGGCCAAAGTCAGAAATAAATATGTTGTTAAAAATTGCAAACTTTTGTGATCATTGTTGGTATTGAAATGAGGGTTCAGTGGACTGATATTATATGACTTGTGACAATAAATTTTCGGAGCTTGTAATGTATGGGTCTACAACCCACAGCTGCTAGGTTGTATTTTGCTGGCTGTGGCCAAATTTATTAATAAAGTATATACATTAAAAGTTACACAGTAATTTAACCAGTTAGAGATACCATTTACTGTTATTTTTCCACATACAGCCCACAGTAACTGGTGTCACCCTTTGCCATAACAAGGCTGGATGCCTATGTTGTAGCATCTGTATTAACAATTCCACATTTCAGTCTTCTCAAGCTACTTTTTTATGCATGTAGAATGTTTTGGAACAGCTGTTTGTTTATATTAGACATATTAACAAAATAGGTTTGTGAATTTAAAGTTTAATGTTGTTAAGAGTAACTTCTCTGTGGTGAAGGTGAAGGCAGCAGTCTCCTCCAAAGCAATGGTAAATTTCTGCTAGATTACATAGTGTCAATTCCCAGAAGACAGTATTCTTCAAAAATGAAGTTTGTGGTGTGAGGATATTAACCCCAAACCATAAAACTGCTGAAAGATGATTAATGCCTACATTACTTTGCAGATGGCTGAAAGTGGAATCTCGCCTTGTGGAGTTGGATACACTGATTAAAGGCAGACTTGGTTTGACTAAGGCTGAACCAGACAATTGCTTGGCTCATCTGGATGAAATGTCATCATTAGCAATTTATCCCCTTATGTTGAAGAAGCATCCACGCATTGTGGAAACAATTAAAAGGGTAAATTTTAATTATTTCTGTGACTTTGTTGGCATGTACAACATAAAGTTGTCGCAGAGCTTGCTTAAGTACCACACCATGAAGACTTATGGGGAAGTAGGTGTAAATCTCCTTGCATATTTAACCTCAACATTAGATGGAAATGAATGGTCAGGTGCATGCCTTTGTCACTTGAGTCTTGGGAAGGTGTAGCCATTGAACGGGAAGTTGTGTATGCTCCATAGTTGGTCTGGACGCTGTGGTGAACAGTAAGATCCCTTTCCCTACGAGAAATCAAAGGCCAGTTGTCCAGCTCTAGCCTAGTCACTCTACACATCGTGCTGTCCTGCTTATGTATGGCTTCATGGCTGTGTCATTATTCATGGAGTTTATTTCTGAGGCCAGTGTCATAGGAAAATGTGTTCAAGTTCTCAACAGTCATGGAGTCATGAGTGTCTGAAGCTTAGGAAATGTAGTGTGCTCTTTTCATGAACAAGTTCTTCCATAGTACAGCTCATATTTCAGTAAATATTTAAAGCACCATATTCATTTCAGATACACATTTTGAATCATCTGTCTGTTGTATATATATCCCAACCAATAACTGCAGGGTCATTTATGCGTCTGTAGTTTGAATGGTTGGGCTCGGCCACATGCCCTTGTCCTGTTCAAATGAAATGTTTACAAAACCTGAAATTAACAAAACTTAGCTTTGCTGTTCAGCTGACACTCCAGTGCTATGGTGTTGACTTGTGCATGACTGTTCCTTTTTGGTGTTTTACATGTCTAGATTGACTGTTCTGAGTACAGCAACATTTGAAATTTGATGGATCAGTTCATATGTCATGTCTGCTTTATCCTTGTTAATCATTTCATTTAAGTCTTATACAGGCTGGGATCTGAGGGTTTGGCATAACGGAGCAGAGTGTGGCTTTGCAGAATGTGCACAAGTAGGCACAGGCATATTCATGTGGTACTGAAGCCATCCTAGTTACACGTAAACTATTTGAACTTCAAATGTCCGTAGCTCTGTAACCACTGAGAATTGGACCCATTTTTGTGTAACATTCTGACAATGGCCTTTGAAATATGTATGTGAAGTAGTGACAAAATTATGAAACATTTTGTATGGGATGTTATAAAGATATTACTTCATGTTTTGTGTTGTTCATTATGCTTGTTATTTTTTTAACCAAAGCAACTTTCGGACGTCAAATATGTAGTAACCTGATAGTTGTTTTACACGCGCAGAAGTGGATACCAAAGTTGCGTGTGCTGTTGTACCATATCCTTTAAGTTATTCAGATGCAAGTTTCACTGATATATACTTCCCATTATGCAATGGAGATTTTCATTTATTCTTTATTGAAAGACACATTTTTTTTTATATTAGTTTTACTGTCTTAATTTGAAACTGAAGTAGAGTTTTGTTCACACACAAGATTTTTCTTGTGTTATTGAATAATCATGTACCAATATGATTAAGGAATGAGTCCTGGCCCCAGTGAAAGGTCTGTCCCTTCACATTTGTAGAGCGAAAATCTAGGTAACTGGCAGTGGTTACTCCTCAGATGCAAAACAGGAGTATTATTCATTTCACTATCTTGTTTAGTTACACAGCAACAGGATAATTGGTGATAACAGAAGGTGATGTAACATGTAAAATATCTGAATATAAGATGAAATCCTAGTCACAACTTTGAATATGTGGCAGTCCTTCACATAATATTATGATAGAGCTTAAGACTGATAATTTTCTGTCATTAGTATCAATTAGGTAAGATCCCTTGGTTACTATCATGCCTGTTTTATATTGTCACAGACCTATGGCCTGGCAAGCTGCAGAGTTCTCTTTGCATTATGATCAACAGATGTAAAACTCACTGTATAAGTCAGAGTACTGCCTCTGTTCTTGCAGCTTTTGGAGTGTGCAATAAATGACAGTAGTGCTAGGGCTAGTAGAGTTAGCAGGTTATGCTCACATGGATGGTTTTACTGTCCACCAGAGTACTGTATTACTTGAATACAAGACAGGGGTTTTCCTTAAATTTGTCACTTAAAAATGTTTCAATATGAAATACTGATCCAGACCACGGCAAACCAAACAAAGGCCCGCCTTGCCAGATTGTACTGTGTAGTCTTAAGAGAGAATACAGCATGCTTTAGCATTCTTAGTTCTTATCTGCAAGCATTGTAAGTCATTTGTTATTCCGGTAAAACAACAGAATATGTACAAAAGAAGGTTACAAATTCAAGATGCTTTTCAAATGGGATCAGTCATAGTTATGATGCCAAATTTAAACCCAGTGTGATTAGCTGTGCCAAGAAAACTAATACTTCCAGTGCATTGTTGCGGAAGCAAATGTAGGAATGTAGTAGCAACTAAAGCAGAAGCTGATAATTGCACACTCCAGCAAAAAATCTTTCATTGATCCCAAGCACAGACTTTCCAGGAATTAAAACAAGAAATTGTTTGTGTGCTTGAGGAAAAAGAAACTAGAATGCTAATTACGTGTAAGTAAGAAAAAGAGCACAGGAACTTGCTAAATCACACTGTACAGGACATCACTTCAAGTCCGGCAACCCATACTGGCCTTTAACTGCATCAAAGTGGGTTCTGTCTTCATAGAAGAATGTCAATGTGCCAGAAATTTCCAGCTGTCTTTGAGGAGAAGCTTGTCATATGACTGGACTTTGAAAAATGAACAGTTATGTCCTGAGACAAATAGGAAATGCCAGGGTGTTTTGCTGTGCTGTCATATTATAGTATTGATGATGGCAGGAAATATTCGATGGTGATTAAAACATAAGGTGTTGAAAAGGTGATGGCATTGCTTCTGCATAACAAACCAGTGCCTTAGAAGCAACTGCTTAGAGGAATATGTCAGATGCCAATATGAAGATTGAATTACCATTGAGATTATGAAGAATTAGTTGACAGTTGTGTGGAACATGAGTCCAGGGCTGCTGCTGAGAAGAGGGGTGATGCTGGTGTTGGATGCATTTAAGGGACTTCTAACACAGAAATAAAAACCACAGTTACTGGTAGTTTCATGGATATGGACCTTGTGGTCATACCTGGGGGGATTGGCTCACAACCACAAACTGTAAATTAACCATTCAAGGACCACCTAAAGCAATTGTATAGTGAGTGGCACTTAATAGGGACCATGCTTTGATGCCAGCTGGAAAAATCAAGAAGGCCTTTGTGATTCCTCTTTGTCAGTGGATCTTTGTGGCATGGCAGTGCATCTCTCCAGAAGAGACTGTGGAGGGTTTTAAAAGTGCTTTATATCCACTGCAATGGATGGGGCTGTTAATGATGCATAATGGAATGACAGTAAAGAGAATGTGAATGTTAGCATTGAGTGTGAGGAACATGAAGGCACTGCCTGTGAAGAGGACACTCTACAAACAAAGAAGATGGAGAGAGTGACATTGATTGTTAAAGGTATATAGAATCAGGCATGTTTTTTGTATTAACTGTATGGAATTAATAGTAAAATGTTTTTTCTTAACAGGCATTTTGTTAGGGGGTCATTTTTGATTTGGATAAATACATTTTCCCTTGCTGACATGTTTTGTCTGGTGGAGTTGTCTTAGATTAGGGTTGTCTTGCACTCAGGAAATGCAGTGTTATTTTGTTCACTGTGCCTTTTCACTGTAGTATTAAGTGAAAGATGTGAGGAGGGTGACTTAGCAGAAAGGGAAGAGATTCTTAGTGAAGGTAGGAGAGGAGGGGATTTTTACTCATGGTTCACCTTTTTTCTGGGATTTTAGTTATTTTGGTAATGCGATACTTTATTTTTACCAGAGACTTCTTGAATTGCCCAAAATAAAGTTAATATATTCTCCTATATTTCTCCTGCTTATTCATTTATGATTATTCTGTCTGTAGTTTTTTTTTCCCCTGTGTAACCTTATCAGTTGGTGTTATGTTATGGTGTAATTGTTCTTTGAGTTAGATGTGTTATGTTCCCATAAAACTTGTTCCGTTTTGGAAATAATCAAAGATATGTTTCATGTATTTCAGCTAAGAAGATATGTTGGAAATGTGGAGGAATGGGATTATAGTGAGGAGCAAAAAGTGAGTTGTATGGTTTACTTATGTCATTATTAGGCTAGTTTCCTTCCTTCAGAGGAAAATGTTGTCTTATGAGATTCTTTTCTAGCCTTGTTAAAATTGTAGGTGATGGCAAAGTTATGGAAAACAAGAGTCTCAAGGGGTTAAAATGTTGGTCACAAAGACGTCTTTCCTTCCAAAACTACTTTAAAACTTTATTGGAAAAAAGGAACATGCATCATCTTCCTTATTAAAACCGTTGAAACGAAAAGTCTGGTTTGACGTTCAGACGACCGTACATCGTGATATATTCTTATAATAAAAGCCATCCAGATGCACTAATTTCTCAAATTTATTTTTGGAATAGAACTCTACATGTTTCAGGCAGTTTCTCTGTCCATCACCGGGAGTCTAGCACAGCAATAGGTATATGTCATACAGGTTATGCTGACTGCTTGCTAGCGGGATCATCCTGATAGTTCTACACTCCTGATGATGGACAGAGAAACTGTCTGAAACATGTTGAGTTCTATTCCAAAAATAAATTTGAGAAATTAGTGCTTCTCATTGGTTTTATTTTAAGTAGAGTTTGGTCTTCTTAAAAGTCTGTATAGTAGGAAAGTAGGCCTTATTAGTTCTGCTAATTACTTCCTGTATATTTTTCTGTTACTGGTATTGAGAAGTGAAACATTTATATGTTTTTCTTCCTAGGCGATATTTGCAACAAAAGCTAGACAAATAAGAGATAAAGCAGACCACATCTATAATAAGTTCAAAGTGAGTACTTATATTCTGAATTTACCAAGAAGGTGGTGTTTTAGTGTATTTCAAATAAAGTATTGTGTTATTATTGACTTATTTTTTGTTTTGTTTTCTTAATTTTTATAGACCATGTTCACCGTCCCAGAGGGTAGAACATTCTGGCAGGCATTCAGCGATCATGTAACATTATTCAATAAACATACAAGTCATCTTGGTGGCAGGAAGTTGTATTTCCTCACTGTGGACCCAGTTGGTATGTCGAACTTTACAGTATTTTTCTTGCCGTCCAAGAGAAGTAGATTAGATGAGAGGAGAGGAGAGGAAACCACCTACAACACAGTCCTATTAAGTTCCTGCTTGACATGGTTTCACTGTTGGATTTATATTTTAAAGTCCCACTGTCACTGACTTGGTCATTGAGTTTTGTTGTTCTAGATCTCACCCAAGGGATTGCAGTTGTGTATACATTCGTACTCCACCCTTATTCTGATTTTGGATTGGTGGGGTGGGGAGTGGTGTTATGTTTTTAATAATAATATTTCTTAACTGGGATTGGGTTGTCACCCGGTGGCAGTGATTACTTTACGTGTACACAGATATAAGTAACTAGGAAATTTAAGTCGGGAGGGCTACATGAGAAGCAAATATTCAGTATCAGAGGGTCTAATTTAGGTTGGATTCTCAGAAAGTTATGTGCTTGAGGAATGTATTGAAATGATTGACCCATGACACCAGTAAATTTTACTGATCTTTACTGATGTTAAGTCAACATGCTTTAATATTAAAGCCCTCATTTATAAGGTCATTGATTGTTATAATTTCATATCATTTACTTCTGGTTATTACACTCCATACCATTCTACACAAAGTTCACCTGCTGTAGCATGAGTGAAATGATTACAGAATCCTGGCCATCTGTAAACTGAACACTTAATGCAGAATCCTTCTGTCCAGCATGACAAAGTTTACATGGCTCTAGTAACTGTTCCACAAATTCATGTGGCTCAAAGAGAATATCAGTGCTTTATGCAAGCAGGAATGCAATGTACCTTCTCTCTCCTCTAAAGATACCTCTCTGAGGTGTTACCTTTGGCATTTGATCTCAGAATTATTCCTTTCATATTAATTGATACTTCATTACCATAAGCTTACATGATAATAGTGGCTGGAGTTTTCTTGAGATCTCCACACCTGCAGGCCAATTTTGATGTGTAATTATAATGTAGAAACATGACCATTAGAATGTATTCGAGCTCTCATAGTGTGCCGAACACATTACAGGTTTTCTACTTATGCAGACATATTCATCAGGTATAAGCAATAATGTGACACCATTGATTTTTAGGTTTGCTTCCATTTTGCTGAAAGATTCTGCTACCTGAAGTCATAGTGACTGGCATCTGCCTTTGTACTGCATGTGTAAACAGTATTAATAAATAAGTGAAACATTTAATGGGCTTATTCACATATTTATCTGAATGTTTAGTTTCAGAACTGACAGACAGTCATAAATTGGAAGATGAAGGAATTGAACTGAACTAGAGTAAGAGGACAGAACAAGAGAACTGAAGAACTACTGGTAAGTAAAATTATAATTTTCTGAACGAATGTAAGTTTTTGAGCACAGTTTTTCGTGATCAGTTTGCTGGACTTGTTATGCATGACATGTGGCTTCTTATGTATGAGACATTTATTTATATCTTGCATTTCTGTGTCCTGTTTTTCATCTGTTTCTCTGGAGTAACCTGTTAAGATGGCAAAGAAATGTACTAAGATTTTCTGGTTCCTTTGTCCGTATCATAAGCAGTACTGTTGATTTCCCAGAACCCATAGTAGAGTGTATGAACTGCCTTATTGAATTGTTTTCAACACAGTTCTCCAAAAAGTTGGCACTTACTTGTAACATCTGTTCCTACAGCAGTATGTTGAAGCAGAGTAATTAGGATGTAAAATATAGTCACAAAATTTAGTGATGTGTTCTTTCTGCGTAGGTCATGGACTGAAGGAACAGGGAAGGGTATTCATGGAAAGAACAGGAAGAAGTCTGCCTCATCTTACTATTGACACCCTTTATTCCCTACTTATTTCTGTGCTTTGTAATCTAAACTTGTTCTCTGTGCCCCATATTTGTCTGTCCTTTCTGTTTGGTGGTTAGGAAACCATGAAAGCCATAATGCTTTAGGTGATGTGCTTGGTGTTTACAAGCTCTGTCACTCTATGATGTCATGGTGGTATATAATACAAAATGTATGTGGGGGCAATATATCCTTTAGTTTTATAATCTGTATTTAATCATTGGCAGTGTTCGACTGTTTGTTTTTTGTGGTGTCCTAAATTTGATGTATCATGTAGAGATTATTTTTACATTTTTTATAAGTTTATTGAAGTTATGTGATATAAGAAATAATTATTTTATTATTTCACTGCAGTTTCTAAATGAAAACCTGAAAACTGTACCTCAGCTGGTTTCCATATGTAAATCCACTTATACCTCTATTTCTCATCACTTCTGCACTAAGACCATATGTTCTTCAGAACAATGGAAGTTTATTCTAGTAGTAAATGGTGTTCCAGGACACGCAAACCTTATGTATGTTTAGAGTCCTAAAGAATAGAATTGCATGAGAAGAGTACAGAGTACCATCACTGCTGTAATTTCTATATTACAATCTCATTTTCACTCTCATGTAATGAGACAGATGCAGGAGTTTGTTTCAGTAGGATGTAAATGTCCAGTAGAAAGCATCCAGTATCTGAAGGAGTCTGTGGAGGAATGATGAATTTTGGTTAATTAAAACAATGCCCCATACATTGCCTGTGTGCTGCATCAGAAAATAATCTTGTAAAGGGAGGGTGAAACTTGTGTCCACCTTGGATGTGGTTGTATGAGTGTATTCAACTTACTACCATTACCTTCATGAATTTTAGCATGTCAGAGAAGTTCGGGTTGAAGCAGTTATCTCCGTAAAATTAACGTTTTACTCCACAATTTGTATTTGAAGTGAGAACTTCAGAGCCACGTATCACTAAAAGCGTGATAGAAACAAAAGAAAATGCTAATTATTGGAATTATTGGAAATTACACTGTCGTCAGGACATGTACAGGATTTGCTTTGCCTTCTTCATGTTTCCATGGGGTTTACATAATTAGATTTAAGTTTATAAAATGTATGCCTGATGCATATCCTTCATACAGTTGGCTGGTATAGTGCTTCTCTAACCCTTTCAGCCATGGAACCATGGGACTTCACGTTAAAAAAAAAAGTACAAAACAAATGAAATATTACTTTTCTGTGTGATAGTAGGCTTAGGTTTAGATTTCATCATGGTGAACTCTACAATTAGAAACATTTTTCTGTAGAACTCTTAACAAAAGACCCACAGACCACAGTGTATGAATCAAGCTAACACAAAGAGGTGCTTCATTTCCATTGTTTTCAATGCTGTGGATCATTAATTGTCAGGCTGTTCTCTGCACTTCTTCATGACCAATTGAAAACATTTATGTATATGAAATGAAGAAGCATGTGAAATAATGTGAGTAGTTTGTGGGGCAGCAAAGGGACAGGGTTGAAACTAATACTCAGATTTTTGTAAACCTACTTTTGTTGATTGCAGGAAAAAATAAGACTTATGAAAAAGTATAGTGGGCATAAAATGTGTTTTATTTTTCTCTGTTGTGTGTATTTCATATATTTTCCACTCCAGTGTATATGTAGCAGTTACACTCAAGATGTATGCAAAAAGCCATGCAAGCCATTGTGTAAAATCCATTATTATTGTCTGATTTTCATAAATATTTGGGACTCTAGTGTCAGATTTCCTGAAAATCTGTTCATTTCCCAATTTGTTACAGATGTGACAAAGCTAATAGCCACAGTTGTGTATTGTTCCATTGCAAACCTGTGAAAAATGCCTCTGTTATGTTTATCCCATAAAAATATGCTAGGGGATGTATATTCCATTCTCCAAACACAAATGGCACATGCCTACTCGCTGTCGCTGTTTTACACATAACATTACAGCATTATGTTTATATAGTTAGGTACTGGAATTAGAGTGACAGTTTTCATATTGAATAATATCATATAGTTCACTGCATGTTTCATAATACATACTAAGAAATGACACTACCAGCATATGGCTTAACCTTTATCATCTGGGAATAATTGGGGATTTTTAAATCATGCCATTGAAGCTACAGGTCTGGTAACTGGATTAAATTAGGAGATACAATAATGCAAAGCACAGACTGAAGGTTAAAAGGGATTTCCTCATCTTATTGAATGCCTCAAAACTCTGGAAAACAAGTAATTTTTATGTCATTTTCTTTTTCAGGGAATGTAGTCCACAGGATGAACCCATTGTGTATTTGAATGTGAAGTGTTGAGCTGTGTAATAATTCACATTGAAGTGTAAACTGAGCTGTGGCAAGTAGTACATATGGATATATTTACCAGGTCTTCTTAAAAGTGCACTGATACACATGTTGTCCTGCCTTTCATAAGAAAAATCCAGCAGCAGTTTAGAGATGTTTTAAATGTTTAACCATTTCTTGTGTTTTTGGTGTACATTAAATTTAATTCCCTTATCCTTTCATACCATTTTGTGTTATAAGTTAGGAACATAGTATAATACTAAGTGGTACAGAGCAAAAGAAATGAATTATCATTTTAACCTTATGTTACACCAACATTTCCATTATGATTTTGCTGTTTATTGTTATTTTTCTAACACTCTCTGAAACTGTTTTTCCTTGTAGAATACTGGGCAGGTTGGAAATGAGGTGTGTGTTTATAAGACAGTATTTGCCCAAGTTGTCTTTGTCATACACATGTACTGTTTTAATTTATGACCTTTTGGGTGTAGTCTTGTAGGTTATAACCATTGTTTCAAAAGAATGTGTTGTCGCAGTTTCTGTTTCCCAGTCTACAGTGTCATGATCCAGAATATCTCAGTCTGCTATGAAATCCTCAGACCTTATGCACATATCTTTTTGCATTCATTTGCATGGCAACTCTTATTATCTCATGATACTGACAACAATGTGAGCCTAGTGTAAGAATGTATCATACTCAAATAAAAATAAGTTTTAATATTAAGCATGGTAGTTTTTTTTTTTACCTAATATAATGGTATGCAGCTGAGTGGCTGTAACAACACATATTGATATGAAAAGTCTGAATTAGTTATCAGCTTCAATGAATGCAGCAATTAAAAAAAAACTATAATGGCACACAGTGTAAGATGCATTTACTGTACAAAATATTCACCCAACATGTTGCAGTCAGTAATATCTTCGGTTACTTTTTAAATTGTGTGATAATATTGGTAGGATAACCTAGCTTGTAATTTAAAATGTCTCACTGTGGTGATATACGAGGGTTGGAACTTTAATAGTGGCAACTATTTATTTACAACTGATACAAAATAGATACATGTTTCAAAGTTTTACTGTCCTTCATTGTAGTCAC
>JGI20166J26741_11614473_pt1 | contig 23159 bp, 20 predicted proteins | sample TergutCu122P5_FD_26741 | JGI IMG/M metagenome (IMG submission 26741)
AATCAGCAAATTGAACATTCCCTGTTTCGGTTGTACGCCCGATAAATTGCCGGAACTGGTAGAAGCCGCTTTGAAAGGCTTTGATCTGAAATCGTTTGAAATGCAAGAGAAAAAATAACTTCTTAATGGGTTGCCTTTGCGGATACCTGTGAAAATGGTATCTTTGCAGATACTTTTTTATGTTTCTTATGAGTAACAAATACAACCAACGTGGCGTTTCTGCTTTTAAAGAAGATGTGCACAATGCTATCAGCCGTTTGGATAAAGGGATTTTTCCCAATGCCTTTTGCAAAATTTTACCCGATATTTTGGGCGGCGACCCTGATTATTGCAACGTCATGCACGCCGACGGCGCCGGGACGAAATCGGCGCTGGCATATCTCTATTGGCGCGAAACCGGCGATATGTCGGTGTGGAAAGGCATTGCGCAGGATGCCCTGATAATGAACATTGACGATTTGCTGTGCGTAGGCGCTACGGATAATATCCTCGTTTCGTCAACTATTGGCAGAAATAAAAAATTGATTCCCGGCAAGGTGATTGCTGAAATCATAAACGGAACGGAAAATTTACTGTCTGAATTGCGGCAACTTGGAGTAACTGCTTATCTTACAGGCGGAGAAACTGCCGATGTGGGCGATTTAGTGCGAACCATTATTGTGGACAGTACGGTTACATGCCGCATGAAACGGTCGGACGTGATTGCGGTTCACATTCAGGCAGGCGATGTGATTGTAGGGTTGTCGTCGAGCGGCAAAGCGACTTATGAAACGGAATACAACAGTGGCATGGGCAGCAACGGACTCACCTCGGCGCGGCACGATGTGTTTGCCCGCTATCTGGCAGAAAAATATCCCGAAAGCTACGACACCTCGCTCCCACCCGACCTCGCTTACACAGGGAGTAAGCGTCTTACCGATGTGATAACCGGAACCGGATTGGATGAGGGTAGATTAATGCTCTCTCCCACACGCACTTACGCACCTGTCATCCGTGATATTCTGAAAAAATACCGGAGCAGAATACACGGATTGATTCACTGTTCGGGAGGTGGACAGACAAAAGTACTTCATTTTATTGATAAACTGAATGTTATCAAAGACAATCTGTTCCCGTTGCCTCCGCTTTTTGACATGATACAAAGCGAATCGGAAGCCGACTGGCGCGAGATGTACAGCGTATTCAACATGGGACATCGTATGGAAATGTATGTGTCGCCGGAGTGGGCGGAAGAAATTATCACTATTTCCAAACAATATGCTATTGATGCACAAATTGTTGGCAGGGTAGAAACGGCAGAAGCGGCACAAGTAACGATCCATACCGATAAAGGAACGTTTATATACGAAAAAGTATGAATGGAATGCAAGTAACGATATTGGGATGTAACTCTGCCTTGCCGTCTATCAACAGTTTTCAGTCGGCTCAGATGTTTCATTTTCACGAAAAACAATTTTTAATAGATTGCGGCGAAGGGACTCAAATACGTTTGCGGCAGTTCACGCAAAAAACCTCCCGCCTCAATCATATTTTCATCTCGCACCTGCATGGCGATCACTGTTTTGGACTAATCGGGCTTATCACGACGCTGGGAATGCTCGGTCGTACTGCCGATTTAGTCATTCATTCGCAGAGCGATTTGGAAAAATTGTTGCAACCGCAAATAGATTATTATTGTCCGAACATTAATTTCAACATCAGGTTTGAACCGTTTAATACGCGGATTCATAGTTTGTTATACGAAGACAGATCGTTGCAGGTATTTTCCATTCCACTCAAACACAGAGTGCCTGCCTCTGGATTTTTATTTGTTGAAAAAGAGAAAGATCGGCATATTATCCGTGAGATGATTGATTTTTACCAGATTCCCGTTAAGGATATTATGTCGATAAAACAAGGAGCCGATTTTATGACTCCAAATGGTGAAATTATTCCCAACGCGAAATTTACAACACCGCCCACGCCTCCAAAGAAATATGCCTTCTGTTCCGACACCGTTTTTTATGAAAAAATTATTCAATGGATTGAAGGAGTTGATTTGCTTTATCACGAAGCGACTTTTCTGCATCAGGATATTGTCCGAGCCAAAGAAACGGGACATTCATCGGCACGTCAGGCGGCGGAAATTGCAAAGAAAGCGCAAGTTAACCGCCTGCTAATCGGACACTTCTCTGCCCGCTACACCGATTTGCAACCTCTTCTTCACGAAGCTCAATCTATCTTTCCAAACACGGAACTGGCGCATGATGGCATGAAAATTGTCTTATAATCAACTGTTTTTTAGAATCAATGCAGCGTTTTTTTATCTTTTTTCATCTATATTGGAAACAAATAGGATGAATTTTTCATGAGTTTTTTGGCAAAAACACACCAAACGAAATGATTATAATTCAATAACTTATCAAATTATATACAGATGAAATATAGTAACACGTTTGTTAAAGGAATCCTGCTGATTGGCTCATTAGGACTGTTTTTTTCCTGCGTTGAACCGCTCCCCGAACTTCCCCCTGAAACTCAAACCGGTGCAGGAACTTTTGGCTGTTTGGTCAATAATGAGTTGGTTTTCACGGATAGATGGCAAGCAGGAGCAAATTATGTTGACAGCATTGATCAACTGCAAATAAGCGCTCAATGCCAATTCGGGCAACAGTTTAGATTTTTTATTAATAATCCTTACAAAAGCAAGGATATGGCGATAGACACCATACGCTATTTGCCGCCAAATGCCAGCAAATGGACGAAAGCAACTCAGACCGGCAGCTTACATTTTAGCCGCATAGACAATAGGATTGTCAGCGCTACCTTTTCTTTCGATTTCAATGAGACGGGAGAAACCCCCATCCATGTAACTAAAGGACGATTTGATTTAAACGTTTACAACTATTAAGCCATGCTACCCCGACTATTATTTATTTTTATATTAATTTTTACAGAAACAACATATTCATTGTTTGCCCAACAGTCAGAAATAAAGCAATTCTTCTCTCTGACTTATCATCTGGCACCTGCGTCGGTCATTACAAAAGACCCTTCGCCCTATATGCATAATAATGAGAATAACATTTTTGCTGACGGAAAAAAATTTGAAGCAATCATGGGAAATTACGGCTACAAAGCTGTAGGATACGACGCTTATAATTATGGTGCATTGGAATTAGCCTACAAACGGATTTTGAGTAACCGAATGCAATTCAATATTGGTCTGGGTTGCGAATTAAGCAGTAAGCATTGGGATTTATACGACATCCCTGATGGTCCCCGTGAAAAACGAATCATGGATTATCGAATTACCCTGTTACCCGGAGTAGATTTTTTTCTTCTTAACCGGACAGAGAATAAAATGTGGCTTAGCGGGCAGGCAGGCGGTCAGTGGTTTCATCGGGGAATGCCCTATCTTGACAGTTCAGAACGCAATAAATTAAATGTTGCATGGCAGTTTTGGTATGTTTACGAACACATGATCTCAAATTCTTTCTACATAAATTTAGGCGCTGGATACGGTACATTGGGAGTTTTGAAGTTCGGCGTTTCTTATGCCTTTTAAACGCTATCTTTGCATTTTATTTCAAAAACATCTTTTTATGGAACGAAAGAACCCCTTTTCACCAAAGCGCAACCCACTCAAACCCTTTTCATCTTCTTCGGAAAAAACCGGAGAAAACCACCAAAACCCATTAAAACCCAAGCAAAATTACCGGAGCAATGCTGCTTTTTCTCCTCCTTCAAAGGAAGGAGTCAGGAGGAGGGTTACTCCTTCGGAAGGGAGCAGTGGAAGACTTATTTTTGGCATAAGGGCTGTGCTGGAAGCCATTCATGCAGGGAAAGATATTGATAAGATACTTGTCAGGAGGGAGTTGTCGAGCGAGTTGGCAAAAGAACTTTTTACAGCGCTCAAAAACAACAATATACCTGTACAGCGTGTCCCCATTGAGAAGCTCAACCGGTTGACGCAGAAAAATCATCAGGGCGTCATAGCATTTATGTCCGAAGTTGAATATCAGCATATTGCCGATATAATACCGGCTCTTTACGAGGAAGGAAAAATGCCTTTTGTGGTGATGCTCGACGGAGTTACCGATGTCCGCAATTTTGGCGCCATTGCGCGGACGTGCGAGTGTGCCGGCGTGGATGCGCTGGTAGTAGCCACGCGCGGAGGCGCCGCTGCCAATGCCGATGCGGTAAAAACTTCTGCCGGTGCGTTGCACGCCATCCCTGTCTGCCGCGAAAACAATCTGGCAGAAACAGTGCAATTTTTAAAAAATTCCGGCTTGAAAGCGATTGCAGCTACGGAAAAGTCATCCCGCCTTTATACGCAAATATCCTATCAGGAACCGCTTGTCATCGTGATGGGATCGGAAGATGCCGGCATCTCTGACGAGGTGCTGAAATGCTGCGACGAACAGATTTCCATTCCTGTCCGCGGCTCTATTGCCTCGCTCAATGTCTCCGTTGCAACGGGTATTCTGGCGTATGAAGCGCTCCGGCAAAGGCAACTTTCATGAAATATAAAAACCTGTTTTTTTCTTTCGTCGCGTCAAACTCAATTTTTGCTTTACCTCAAAAAAGTTATACCTTTGCGTTTTCTTATGTAACATTTTATGCTTTCATTCAAACCGATTACTTTGTCGGATAAGACTATAATAAACAGCTATTTAGACAGAAGAAAATCCAACCTTTTTACCTACTCTTTTGAGGTTTTGTATTTGTGGCGCGATGTGTATGACTTTCAGTATGCGGTTTTGTGCGATATGCTGCTGATGAAAACCTGCGTGGACGGTCGGCACTATTTTCTCTTTCCGGCAGGAAACGGCGACACAAAAACCGTTTTGGAAAACCTCTTTCAACATGCCGAATACCTGGAATCTCCGTTTTTGATGGGTCAAATCACTCAGCAAGATAAAAAATTGATGGAACGCCTCTTTCCCGATAAGTTCAATTTCATTCCGGCACGCGGTGAATTTGAATATTTGTATGATACCGGGCGGCTGGCTTCTCTGAGCGGCAATGCGCTGCAAGCGAAACGAAATAACATCAATTTCCTGCAAAATCATCATTCATGGGAGTTTGCAGTGATGACGCCCGACAATCTTCATGCGTGCATTGCCTACAGCAAAGCTTGGGATGATACATATAACGACAATCCGAAATCGAAACTTTTTGTGGAAAATAAAGCTATTTATGAGGCTTTCGATCATTTTGAAGAACTTGGTCTCGACGGAGGGCTTTTGCGCATTGACGGTGAAATAAAAGCCATTACAATGGGATGCCGGCTAAACGATGACGTATATCTCTGCCTGTTTGAAAAGGCAAATCATCTGTTACGGGGAGCATATACGTTGATTAACAGAGAGTTTGTTCGCCGGTTTGCCACCGGTTATAACTATGTCAACCGTGCTGAAGATGGAGGCGTAGAAGGGTTGCGGCAGGCAAAACTATCTTACCATCCCGCCATTTTATTGGAAGTTTTTCAAGCAGTGCTGAAGTAAAAGATGAACGCAGTATTGCCCCTTTGTGATGTCATATTGGATGTATTTACAACAGTGGACTGAACAGGCGTGCAACCGATTCTTTGAGGCGGTTCCACACAGGTCGTTTGTTCCACTCCTCAAAAACAATTTGCCGGCATTGTTGCTGATCTTTCAAAAACAGTTCACGCAGTTCGACAGCAGTTTCTGCATTATAAATAAACGCATTCAGTTCAAAGTTTTGCTCATAACTGCGAAAGTCCATGTTTGTTGAGCCTACAGTGGACACAATGTCATCAATTACAATTGTTTTGCTGTGAAGGAAGGCATCGCAATAAAGGTAAATTTTCACGCCGGCTTCCAATAATTGCGCTACATACGATAAGCTGCACGATTGCGTCATAGGCGTATCACTGTAGCTTGGAATCATCACCCGCACATCTACCCCACTCAGCGCTGCTACCTGAAGCGCCGTCATGATAATTTCGGGCGGCATCAGATACGGCGTTTGCACATAGACATAGCGCGTTGATGTAGCAATAGCGGTATAAATTCCCTGCATAATGGTTTCCCAATCGGAATCCGGACCGCTGGAGACAATCTGCACCATGCTATTTTGCATATTTTTCGGCTCAATAACCGGATAATAGTGGTTACCTATAAGCAACTCCTGGCTGACAAAAAACCAATCGGTGAGAAAAGCGTACTGCAATCCATGCACTGCCGGTCCGTCGATGCGGATGAAGGTATCGCGCCATTTTCCCAGTTTGTTTCCGAACAGATACCTGTTGGCAATGTTCAGACCGCCCGTAAACCCAATGCAGTTGTCGATAACAATACATTTGCGGTGGTTACGGTAGTTGATCCGGTTTTTCCGGATAGTGATTTTGAAATGGACGGGCAAAAACGGGAACAACTCCACACCGGCTGTGCGCAACTCTTTCTGTACCTTTTTCTTAAAACGAAAACTGCCTACATAATCGTAAATAAGCCTGACGCGCAAACCCTCCTTTGCCTTCCGAAGCAATAAATTGCAGAATCGTTTTCCAAGATCATCATTTTCAATAATATAGAACTCTATATGTATCTCTTTTTTGGCATTTTCAATAGCCTCAAACAACGCCTCAAATGTGGCTTCACCATCACCAAACACGGTTATCCTGTTTCCTCCATAAGCAGCCGATTCGCCGTTATTGTACAATAAATTAACCATTTGCTTGAGGTGTTGAGGTAAAAAGCAATGCTCAATATCCACCTGCTCCATTTCCAGTTTCGGACGGTCGTGCAAGCGACGAATACTTTTTTTTGCAACAATTTTCTGTTTGCGGTAATCCTGTCCGAGATAGAGATACACTATCAAACCCACTATGGGAAGAAAAACCAATACCAAAAGCCACGAAAGCGACTTTACCGGATTGCGGTTTTCCAGCAAAATCACAATAATGGTCGGAATGACTGTGAACATGTAGATCAACAACCACGCCCATTCGCTGCCTGTCAGAGAAAAAAACATTAACTGGTTGTAAAGATAATTCTACAACAAAAGTAAAAACTCTTTCGTGAAAAAACAATATTTTGTATAGAATTTCTTGCTTTTCTGTTGTATTTTTGTGCGAAAATAAAAACTCATGGGGTGTACAACAAAATTCCTATGGAGGCTACTATGTTCTTATTCAACAGATTCCTCACACGTTCGGAATCTCATATTCAGATTTAATAATTCATTAGCAGGGAATGTTGTCGTACACCCAAACTCATGCTATTCATTTTCTCTTCTTTTTTATGATATTGTCCGATATATTGGGAAGAAGAATTGCTAAAAATCCCAGCAGAGGCAAGAAGGCGCACACATCATAGACCGTAAAAATGCTCCACCGGTCGGCAACGCTTCCTAAAACGACAGCGCCAACGCCTCCTATTCCGAAAGAAAATCCATAGAAAAGTCCCGAAATCATCCCGAATTTTCCGGGGATCAACTCTTGGGCAAAGACCAAAATTGCAGGAAAAGCCGATGCCAGAATCAACCCGATGACAACAGTCAACACTCCAGTCCAAAGTAAACTGTTAACATAAGGCAAAATAAGCGTAAACGGCGCTACTCCCAAGATAGAAAACCAGATAACGCGCTTGCGTCCTACTTTATCTCCAACAGGTCCACCCAGCAACGTGCCAACTGCTACGGAAAACAAAAACAGAAACAGCATATACTGCGCAGGTTGTTGAGCGATACCAAACTTGTGAATTAAATAAAATGTGTAATAAGTGTTTAAACTGCATAAATAGAAATTTTTTGAGAAGACCAGTATCAATAAAATAATAATGGTTGCTACAACTTTTCGATGAGAAAGCCGGCTCTCAAGGTGGATGTCGTGCTGCGCTTTCTGGAAAGAAGAAACACGACCGCTGTACCAAAACCCCACCTGAAGCATCACAATCATTGCCAAAAATGCAGCGGGCGAAAACCAGCCAATACTGCCCTGCCCGTGTGGAGATACAATCAATGCGGCTAACAGCGCTCCCATTGCCGCGCCGCCATTACCGCCCACCTGAAAAATAGATTGAGCCAGTCCGAAATGTCCTCCCGACGCAATGCGCGACACGCGGGCTGCCTCAGGATGAAAAATAGACGACCCCATGCCTACCATCATCGCCGCTACGAGCAGAAAAGGATAACTTCCGGCAAAAGCCAGCATCAAGATGCCCGTTAGCGTGCAAGCCATACCAAACACCAGCGAAAACGGCTTGGGGTGCTTATCGGTATAACTGCCAACAAGAGGTTGAAGCAGCGATGCCGTGATTTGATACGAAAGCGTGATAAGCCCTATTTGAATAAAACTCAAATGAAAGTTGTCTCTCAACATGGGATATACAGCCAGAATAAGCGACTGCATCATATCGTTCAAAAAATGAGAGAAACTGATGTAACCCAATACTTTATACTGCGGACGGGTAGTAGAAACATTCGTTTTTATTTGCATACAACATAACAGATTTCATCCGGCAAAGATATGCCGAACCATTACTAAAAACGCAAGCTCGTTATAATATACTTGTTACAAAGCGAAACAGCAAATTTATTGGTAAACTGAACACTATTCACAAAGTAGCTGTGATGCTTTAGATTCCTCCCAACTCATACGTCTTCCGGTACAAAAACCTCCCGAAATCTTCCGCTTTTGTGTAACGCGACTGTTCTTCTACCGAAACAGGTTCACCAATGCGGATGTGGATGGTTTTTCCGTGTTTGTTGAACACTTCGGACATGATGAACACAGTGCGAAGAACGGGGTGTATCAGTCCGATCAGGAGAAAATACCAACTGTTGTGTCCTGAAAACCAAATGGGGATGACGGGTACTTTCGTTCTCTGAATCAAACGGATAGAAGGCATTTGCCACGTGCGGTCGGCAATTTTTCCACCTCGCACAATGCGCGACACCTGCCCCGACGGGAAGAAAAACAGCGGATGACCGCCGGAAATATGGGCAATAGCTTCGCGCAACCCCGGCACGCTGGTGTGTTTGCTGGCAATTTGCATCGGATTAACCGGAATAAAATGACCGGCGATAGGCTTTATCTTACTAAGCATGAAATTGGTCATTCCCTTCAAATCAGAACGAACGTTGCCAATGATGCGTATCAATGCCATGCCATCTACTGTGCCGTAAGGATGGTTCGAAACGGTGATAAACACTTTGTTTTCAGAGAAATGGCGAATTGCCTCCGGATTATCGACTACCACCGTAACGCCCACCTGACGAAAGATGGAGTCGATAAATGTCAGATCATCGGTAGATTCGTGGCAGGCTATTTCGTAAATCTTATAAATCCTGTTCAACTTCGTAACACGGTAAATCACCTTAGCCAATAGCCGTCCTGCTTTCGATTGAAAAAGAGACGATTGACTGCAAAATTCATCAAAACTGATCACAACAGGTCAAAAATTAATGGAGAAAAACGTTACTCATCATCGTTAAAAACAGAGAGTTGACGATGGAAAATCTCGTCCAGCGACAATTGAAATGTTTCTGTGTTTGCTACGCCGGGGATAACGGTCAACTTTTCTAAAATAAGATGCAACAGATGACGATTGTCCTTCGCATATATTTTTACAAACATAGCGTATTTCCCTGTCGTATAATGACATTCAACCACTTCGGGAATCTCCCTGATTTTATCTACCACTTCCTTAAACAGTCCGGTATCTTTCAACATAATTCCAATATAGGCGCATGTTTGATAGCCAATCTTATATTGATCGACCACAAATTCGGAATTGCCTATTATCCCGTTGTGCATCAGTTTCTGTACGCGTTGATGAATAGCGGCTCCGGAAACATTACATTCGCGGGCAATTTCCAGAAAAGGCGTCCGTGCATTTTGCAAGATAAAATGCAATATTTTACGATCTAATTTATCCAAAGAATGAGAATGTGCCATAACAAAATAATTTTTTTATAAACGTATGAATCTGCTTTTTGTGCATCAAAGGTACGCAAAAAATCTTACAATTGCAAGGTTTTTCAGATAAATATGACTATAAAATTTCAGTATAACATTCCAAACTGCCATAGCGGAATTTTGTTACCAAACCCGTATTCGATATTATCGGCAACAATGTAAGCGCTACTTGAAGCTTTCATTTGTTTACCCGATTTATTTTTTCCGCCAATTTCAAACAAAAATTCTCCATCAACCCAAAAATCACCGACATTTGGATATTCAACCTCATGATTATATGATAGTTGATTGAGGAAAAAAGTTTCGCGCATATTGCCAATATCGGTATTGTTTTCTGCAAGAGTGTATGCAAGATTGGTATTCTCGAGATAAATTTTTTCAGGGTTTTGCAGTTGGTTGATACCCGAAATATCTTTATGCAAATGATTTGTCAATCGCGTTTCCTGCAAATAATAAAGATACGACAAAAGCGTATTTCTATGAATAACAATACGTTTACTCAAACTGTCAATATTTGGAATAAAAGGAACCGATTCCGAGACAATTTGCAGAAGTTGCTTGATTTTAAGAACATACGCCGGCTCAACATTGCGCAATAAAGGCAATTCTACCTCCAGAATCAAATTGACAACTTCTTCCAAACGATACGAAAATCGTGCAATCCCTTCGGTAAAAAAAGGATAGTAACCATATCGTAAATAATCGCTAAAAAACTGTAACGGCTTGACTTTTGACAAAATTTCATTTGAAATTTCCTTGTTATTTTTCAAAATATCAGATTTTGTACAGTTCAATATAAATTATTCAGTGTATTTTGCATATTAGAGTATACAAAGGTATATCTTATTTTTGACATTATCATAACACTTCCTTCAACTCATGTCCCATCCGCTCTTTTTTGGTGTGCATGTAAAATGTATTGTATGGATTGGGAGCGATTTCGATGGGAATGTTTTCTACAATGGTCAATCCATACGACTCCAATCCGATGCGTTTCACTGGATTATTAGTCATCAGCCGCATGCGCGTAACGCCTATTGCCCGCAGAATTTGCGCCCCCACGCCATAATCGCGTTCGTCGGCGCGAAAACCGAGACATACGTTTGCATCCACCGTATCCATCCCTTCTTCCTGCAGTTTGTACGCTTTCATCTTGTTCATCAGTCCGATGCCGCGCCCTTCCTGATTCATGTAAATCAGCACCCCGCGTCCCTCTTTTTCAATCATTTGCATTGCCCTGTGCAACTGCTCCCCGCACTCGCAGCGCATCGACCCGAAAATATCGCCCGTCATGCACGACGAGTGTACGCGCACCAATACCGGCTCATCGGGCTTCCATGACCCTTTGAAGAGAGCAACATGTTCCAATCCGTTGCTTTTCTGCCGGAAAGGGATAAGTCGGAAATGACCGTAAGCGGCAGGCAAATCTACTTCAACGCCCTGTTCGATAAGCGATTCGCGTTGCAACCGGTAGGCGATGAGCGCTTTGACGGAGATAATCTTCAAATCGAACTTTTTGGCAACCGTCATCAGTTGTGGAAGCCGTGCCATAGTGCCGTCTTCGTTCATAATTTCTACCAGCACACCGGCGGGGTACAATCCCGCCAAACGCGCCAGGTCGATAGCCGCTTCGGTGTGTCCTGAGCGCCGCAATACGCCTTTGTCACGAGCCTTCAGCGGAAAGATATGTCCCGGGCGTCCTAAATCGGACGGTTTGGTGTCGGGGCTGCAGAGCGCTTTGATGGTTGCTGCGCGGTCGAATGCCGATACGCCTGTCGTACAGCCTTCCAGCAAATCGACCGACACGGTGAACGGTGTTCCATGCACAGAAGTGTTGTTGCCCGTCTGCATCTGAAGGTCGAGTTCGTCGCAACGTTCTTCTGTAATTGGAGCGCATACCACTCCGCGTCCGTGGGTAACCATAAAGTTGACCTTTTCGGGTGTAATTAACTCTGCGGCGGTGATAAAATCGCCTTCGTTTTCACGATCTTCATCATCCACCACTATCACAAATTTACCATTGCGAAAATCTCCAATGGTTTCTTCAATGGTGTTTAATTGAATTGATTTATCCATGCTCATTTCAAAATTTTATCTTTTCCTTTTTCCGTTGGCTAAAGCCGAACGGCAATGATTGTTTGTTGTTCATTGCCGTTCGCTTTTAAGCAACGGCATAAAAAAGCAAACTATATATAGACTTTAGCCAAAACTATTATCCATTTCCTATTGAAAGAAATTTCTTTTTTGTTTGCTGTATAAACGAATTTAGCCCTTTAATTTTCTGTGTTAGTGTTTGCAAGTATGTTTCCGGATTCATAATTACCGAGTCCTTTACTGCCTTGTATGTCAGGAATATCCCTATCGGCAAGAGCACTGCGGAGCTTAACCAGATGCCTTGCCACACTTGCCACGTGCCCTCTTTTGCTAATTTAAATCCTATATTATCAATAATATAATAAACAATAAACATTGATACCGATACTACAACCGGCATTCCCAGCCCTCCCTTCCGGATAATGGCTCCAAGCGGCGCTCCTATGAAAAAGAAGATGAGACAGGCAAATGACAGGGCAAATTTGCGGTGCATCTCTATGGCATGACGGATGATAGCTACCTGTTTATCCTGTATTGGAATAAGATTGAGGCTCAATTCTCCTTTTATGCGTTGTATCGTGCCCAAAGCCTGTGCAACGGCGTTTTTCTTTTCATTCTCTTTCAGCGATGTGAAAAGCGAATCGGTATTGTAATGCTCATACGGAAATTTTTTGCTGGTTATCTGCACAAACGGTTTTTGTTTTGAAGCGGCTAAAAACTGCTCAGGACGGTACATGGATGCCATTCGCGTGTTCAATGTGTTAATCTCTCTGTGCAATGAATCGATGGTGTGTTTCAACTCCTTGAAGTTTTTGCTGACATGTTCATTTTTCAGCAGAGATTCATTATAGCGTGTAAAATTGGCGTCAAAATCAATGGTCAATGTTTTTTTTGTAAACGTTTCGCGGCGGTACGGAATCTTATTTCCCATAGACAATGCCGATTGTTGTTGCAGGTTCTCAAACGATTCGCCCTGGTAAAGCGTGAAAATCAGGAACTTCTTATTATCACTCATAGCCAGTCGTCCGGAGTCTGCCCGTATGACGGCGGTATTGTTGAATCCGTTAGAAAAATCATAAATGGTTAAATCGTTCAACAACTGTGTGTTATAATTTTTGCTTTTCACAAAAATAGAGTACCCGCTCACCCCCTGATAATATTCGCCGACAGGGATTTCCAACTCCGGCGATTTATACCGCATCGAAAAAAGCAGCGTGTACATTTTTGTCTGCGTTATCGGCAAAATGTCATTGGAAAAAAAGAACGCGCCGATGCAAATAAACGAAATGACAATGATCAACGACCGCATGATGCGGAAGAGCGAAATACCGGCAGATTTCATCGCCAGAAGTTCCAAATCTTCGCCCATGTTGCCGTATGACATCAGCGCCGCCAGCATGATTGACATCGGCAATGCCATTGGGATAAGCGACAACGCCGCATACAGAAAAAACTCCCCCAACACTGACATACCCAACCCTTTGCCTACCATGTCGTCCACATATTTCCAAAGAAATTGCATCAAAAAGACAAAAAGGCAAATGAAAAAAGTGGCGGCAAACAGTTTTAGAAAATTTGTAAACGTGTACGCATCAATTCGTTTTACTAATTGCATAGTCGGATAATATTCAGATGCAAAGGTACGAAAATATCGTCGTTTTACTCAATATGATTTTGGATGTTCTCATGATGTGTTTTTTTAATGAAGATTTTCCATTTTCGCCTCAAAATCGTACCTTTGCGCTTTATTTTTAAAAACCAAATGAACATTTCATACAATTGGCTCAAAGAGTATATTGATACTGACTTGTCGCCCGAGGAGATAGCAAAGGTGTTGACTTCCATTGGATTGGAGACCGGAAGCGTAGAAAAGATACAGCCCGTCAAAGGCGGTCTCGAAGGACTTGTCGTAGGCGAAGTGCTCACGTGCGCCGACCACCCAAATTCCGACCATTTGCACGTTACCACCGTGAATATTGGCACGGGAGAGGCGCTTCATATCGTTTGCGGCGCGCCAAACGTAGCTGCGGGGCAAAAAGTGATAGTAGCAACTATCGGCACAACGCTTTACGCCGGCGATGAGCCGTTTATCATAAAACGGTCGAAAATTCGTGGCGAGGAATCGTGCGGGATGATTTGCGCCGAAGATGAAATTGGTATCGGAACGAGCCATGAGGGAATTATTGTGCTGCCCGCCGATGCAAAAGTGGGGATGACGGCAAAAGAATATTACAACATAAAAGACGATTATGCGCTCGAAATTGATATTACGCCAAACCGCATTGACGCCGCTTCGCATTTTGGCGTAGCACGCGACTTGGTAGCTTATCTGGCTGTAAATCAACAGAAAAATAAATTAATAAAACCATCGGTAGATGACTTCGCTGTGGATAATCACTCCCTGCCCATATCGGTAACGGTAGAAAACGGAGAGGCTTGTCCGCGTTATTCGGGAATTTCTATTGCAAACGTAACGGTAAAAGAATCGCCGGAATGGCTGCGTAATTATTTGAAAACAATAGGTTTACGTTCAATAAATAATGTGGTGGACATCACCAATTATATTCTGTATGAAACCGGACAGCCGCTTCACGCATTCGATGCGGATAAAATTGCAGGCAAACAGGTGATTGTCAAAACATTGCCCGAAGGGACTCCGTTTGTAACGCTGGACGGCGTAGAACGCAAGCTAAGCGCCAATGACTTAATGATTTGCGACGCCAACGGTGGAATGTGTATTGCGGGCGTGTTTGGCGGATTAAATTCCGGCGTAACGGAAAAAACCACGAATGTGTTTTTGGAAAGCGCCTGTTTCAATCCTGTGTGGGTGCGCAAAACGGCTCGCCGGCACGGATTAAATACGGACGCTTCGTTTCATTTTGAGCGAGGGTGCGACGCCACGAACACGGTTTATGTGCTGAAACGGGCGGCTTTGCTGATGAAAGAGCTGGCAGGCGGAACCATTTCGAGCGAAATTGAAGATGTCTATCCTAAACCCGTTTTACCATACAAAGTCAACGTAACATTCAGTAAAATAGACAGTTTAATTGGAAAACAAATTCCACGCGAGACGATAAAAACCATTTTGCACCATCTTGAAATGGAGATTGCGGAAGAACATGAGGAAGGAATGACGTTGTGCGTTCCGGTCTATCGTGTAGATGTGCAGCGCGATGTGGACGTGATTGAAGATATATTGCGTATTTATGGCTACAACAATGTGTTGCCGGACGATTCGGTAAAAACGTCCATCAGTTATTCATCGAAACCGGACAACCATAAATTGCAGAATTTGATTGCAGAACAGCTAACCGGATGTGGATTCAACGAAATAGTGAACAATTCGCTCACAAAATCGGCTTATTATGATGCGCTAACTACTTATCCACCAGATAATTTAGTGCGCTTACTCAATCCGTTAAGCGCCGACTTGAACGTGATGCGGCAGACGCTGCTGTTTGGCGGGATGGAATCTATTGCCTACAATGTAAACCGCAAAAATCACGATTTGAAACTGTACGAATTTGGCAACTGTTACCATTTTAATGCCTCAAAAAAAGAGGACGAAAAGCCGTTGGCAGCCTATTCGGAAGATATGCACCTCGGCTTGTGGCTTACGGGAAATAAAACGGTTCAGAGCTGGGTGCGCCCCGACGAAAAAAGTTCGTTTTTTGAACTGAAAGCCTGCGTGCAAAATGTGTTTCGCCGGATGGGCATTCAACAACACAAATTAATTGTTGAAAATGAAACAACTAACAATTTGTTTAATGAAGCGTTGAAACTAACCGCACGACAAGGCGCTGTGTTGGTCGTCATGGGAACTGTTGCCAAAAAAATAGAGCGAATGTTCGACCTTGACGCACCGGTCTATTTTGCTGATATACATTGGGATAACATATTAGCGGAAACAAAAAGGAACAAAGTTGCCTTTACCGATATTCCGCGTTTTCCCGAAGTAAAGCGCGATTTGGCACTGCTGCTCGACAAAGCCGTCGAATTTGCCGACATCGAAAAATTAGCATACTCCACTGAAACAAAACTGCTAAAAAAAGTCCATCTGTTCGACGTGTACGAGGGCAAAAACCTCGAAGCCGGCAAGAAATCGTATGCCGTGAGTTTTACGTTGCAGGATGAAACAAAAACATTGACCGACAAACAGATAGACGGTATTATGCAACGATTGATCAAACAGTTTGAAGAGAAATTAGGAGCGAGGTTAAGGTAATTCAGCGAAATATATTGAAATGAAAATTATAAACTTGACAAAAAATTTAGGAAGACCTCTTTTGTTTTTGTCTTTATTTTTACTTGGAATACAACAGAGTTACGGACAAGAACGAACAAGTAAGATAAATACTATCATTGATAGTTTGCACGTTGTTGAGGGACAAAAATTGTATTTCAACGCGCGAATATCCCATTTACAATATAACGTTGAAAGAGAAGATGGTTTTTATGCGACAATTGACTATGACCCGAATAGAAAACTGAATGTTACCCTCGAAAAAAATCCTGCAATATCAAAGACAGACATTTTAGAAGCTAAAAAAGATATCAACGATAACAGTATTGATATTGTGTTCACAAAAAACGGAGCAAGAAAATTCCACTTGTTGACAAAGAATAATATTGGAAAACCTATACCCATTGTTATTGACAAGCATATTGTTTCAATGCCAATAGTAAATATGGAAATTTTGGGAGGAAAGGCTGCCATAACCGGAAATTTTACTGAAAAAGAAGTTGAAGATATGATCAGACATTTGAAAGGAACTTATTGACACATACACACACATTTAAATTAGTAACAGATTGTTATTATGATAATTACAGAAAACGAACTCCCCAAAAAAAGCCTTAATTTTATCGAGGCGATAGTAGAAGAAGATTTGCGCAAAGGCGCTAATAACGGTCGTATTCAAACACGCTTTCCGCCCGAGCCAAACGGTTATTTGCACATCGGTCATGCCAAGGCGATTTGCATGGATTTTGGCATTGCCCGTGATTATAACGGTGTGTGCAACCTCCGTTTTGACGATACCAATCCCGTAAAAGAAGATGTGGAGTATGTGGATTCAATTATGGAAGATATTCAATGGCTTGGTTATCAATGGGGTAGCCTGTATTATGCCTCCGATTATTTTCTTCAGCTGTGGAATTTTGCCATTGATTTGATTAAAAGAGGATTGGCTTATGTGGACGAACAATCATCGGAAGAAATTGCTGCTCAGAAAGGCTCTCCAACTATTGCAGGAAAGGAAAGTCCTTATCGAAATCGTTCAGTAGAAGAAAATCTGGCTCTTTTTGAGAAAATGAACACAGGCGAAATTCCCGATGGAGCGATGGTGTTGCGCGCCAAAATTGACATGACATCGCCCAATATGCACTTCCGCGACCCGATTATTTACCGCATCATTACCGACCACCCGCACCATCGCACCGGATACACGTGGAAAGCCTATCCGATGTACGATTTTGCGCATGGACAATCGGATTATTTTGAGGGAGTTACACACTCTATCTGCACGCTTGAATTTGTGGTGCACCGACCGCTTTACGACTGGTTTATTGACCATTTGCAAACCGATGATTACCGCCCGAAGCAAATTGAGTTTAATCGCCTGAATATCACCTATACTGTGATGAGTAAACGTAAAATGCTGCAATTAGTGCAGGAGGGGTTAGTGAGCGGCTGGGACGACCCTCGCATGCCGACTTTGTGCGGATTGCGCCGCCGCGGCTATACGCCCGAAGCCATTCATAATTTTATTGATAAAATCGGTTATACAAAATACGAGGGTGTGATTGATGTTTCGTTGTTGGAACATTCTGTCCGCGAAGTACTTAACAATACAGCAATGCGAGTAAGCGCCGTGCTTGACCCGATTAAGTTGACATTGACCAATTATCCCGAAGGAAAAACGGAAATGGTTTCCATGGTTAATAATCCCGAAGATGAGAGCGCCGGAACGCATGAAACGCCATTCAACCGCGAATTGTACGTGGAACGGGACGATTTTATGGAAGAGGCTCCTAAAAAATATTTCCGAATGACGCCCGGACAGGAAGTCCGATTGAAAGGCGCCTATATTGTGAAATGTACCGGTTGCAAACGAGATGAGCAGGGCAATTTGATGGAAGTATATGCCGAATACGACCCCGAAACACACAGTGGAACAGGATCGGGTGAACGCAAGGTAAAAGGGACTATTCACTGGGTAACGCAGGCACACTCACTCCCTGCCGAAGTGCGGCTGTACGACCGACTTTTTGCCGTAGAAAATCCTGCTGACGAAAAAGAGACTGACTTCCGCGAACTGCTGAATCCTGATTCCTTAAAAATATTACAAAATTGCCGTGTAGAACCGTGGCTGAAAGATGTAAAACCGTTGGATCATTTTCAGTTTCAACGTATTGGCTATTTCAACGTTGACCCTGACTCCACAAGCGACCAGCTAATTTTCAATCGAACCGTATCGTTAAAAGATGGGTGGGCGAAAAAGATGAATTGAATAGTAAGAGCACCGTCATCCCGTGCTTGACACGGAATCTCCTGAAAAAATTATTAGGAATTTGTGGGTCAAGCCCGCAATGACGTATTAGGCACAACTTTTGAGACAGTCTCGTTTAATTATCCATGCTAATGAACCAACCACAATAAACCCTCTCTTAATGATTTTACTTTAAGCTAGTCATTGTCATTGAATTTTGTTTTGCGTTCGAAAAATAATCTGCCGACGAATTTGGTACTGATGTAACCAAATTTTGTTTTCAGTTCATTTTTCAACTGCTCGTTGTATGAAAACCTGACCCAAATCACATGTTTGTTGTGATGCCTGCCGATGGGTGCAATTAGCTAACGCGAACGTTGTTCCACATTGTCGCATTGAGGATTTCTCATTCTGCATACAACAAATATGGATGGCGCTGTTTTTTAAATTTTCGCACATCGTCTTTCCATTTTTTCTTGATTTCACCGGCACTTTTACCCTCTTCAATCATTGTTCTGACATACCCAACGCCGATTAATTTCTCAAAGAATCCTGTAAAAAAAGCGTCTCCCATATTCAAATTTCGGTAGGCATCGATCACGTAAGAGAGATCGACGCCTTTTGCAAAGAGCGTTTGATTGGAAGGCGCTGTCCGCAAATCGACTCCATAGCACACGTTATCCAGTTGCGGAGGATTTTTAGCGCCCGCCACGCTTCTTGGCGTAAAACTAAACGCATAGCCTTTCATGGCGGGGTGTCCATACACCTGAAAAGGAAACTCGGTGCCACGTCCCAAACTCACCGGCGTGGCTTCAAAAAAGCAGAGGGAGGGATAGAGATACACAGCCCGCATAGTGGACAAATTTGGAGACGGCGCTACCGGCAATTGATATAACGTCTTATGAGTGTAGTTTTTACACTTAATCACTGTTATATCGCACTGCTTGCCGGCGGGGAGCCATTTTTCGCCGTTTATCATCGTTGCCATCTCGCCAAATGTCATTCCGTGCACTACCGGTACAGGCAGCCATCCAACGCCGGAACGGTATTTCATGTCGAGAATGGGACCGTCCACGTAATGCCCGTTCGGGTTTGGGCGGTCAAGGATAATCATTTTCACATGGTTGGCTGCGCACGCATCCATCATGCGCGCCATTGTGGTGAGAAAGGTGTAATAGCGCAACCCGACATCCTGCAAGTCGAGCACTACCACATCAATGGATTGCATCACTTCATCGCTCGGTTTTCCTGTGGTTCCGTCATAGAGCGATTTAATCGTAATTCCCGTCTTTTCATCGACAGATCCGGCAACATGTTCGCCTGCGTCGGCAGTCCCCCGAAAGCCATGTTCGGGCGAAAAAATGCAGACGATATTGAGTTGTTTACTGTGTAAAAAATCGACAAGGTTTTCGTTTCCAATCCTGCTTGTCTGATTGGCAAGAATAGCTATCCGTTTCCCCTGTAACAGGGATAGATAGGCGCTTGTGTCTTCGGCTCCCACTATCACACGAGCGCTGTTTTGCGTCCAGGCACACTGACCTGCCACAACAGCCATTGCAAAAAATAACAGTTTTTTCATAATTCATTCGTTTTTATTAGTTACTATTTGAGGTATTTTGCTCCTGTTTTTACAATCTGATGTCTAAATTCGCTTCCATCTGTTCGCCCATAATCCGGTCGAATGTAAGGTTTTTAAACATCTGATTTTCTTTGTTTATCTCGGCGTATTTTATCTTTAACATTTCCCAATTCAGCATCCAGTCGTTGATAGAACATTCCAGCTTGCGTTTTATGTTTCTTTTCTGGATATGCTGCAGGTATTTTTCCTGAAAATCAACGCCATAAATCATGGTCAAATAGCGGTTGTTACGGATTTTAAGCGCCGGCGGCAAGTTGCGTACAAAAGCCGTGCGCGGTTTAATGACAATGCCTTCTTCCATATTTGACGACAGAAGGTCAAACCATGCATAAATCTGCTCAATGGCATTTTCCATGGCATTTTCCGAATCAATGGTAAAATGCAGACATTCATCATCGTTTATTTCCCGATAGCTAAGATTGTCGTTTACAAGCAATTCTGTTCCATCGTCCATTACTTTTTTCAACACATTGAACGGTTTGAAATACATCGCCTCTTCGCGTCCGAAGTGATTTATTTGCTCCTCATACACAGCAATATTTTCACGGTAAGAGTTCAAATCCAGCACTTTAAATTCCGACAAAGAAGTATATTGACGACAAATGTGGGGAGGATATTTTTGCGCCAGCTCTTTGACCGTCAACACGTCTCTGTCAGCCTTGAAGGCTTTGTATGCCGCCGACTGTTTTACTTTTTCTATTTTTTCATACAGATCAGAATGTGTCAGAAATTGATAATGCGTTTTATGTACGGTCAGATAGCCTAAGAAGTCATTTTCAATCAAACTTTTACCCAGCACGCTCCAAGGCATTAATTCCGATTGAATAATCACCATGGCAAGCCCGTCCCAATTGAAACGGCGATGCAAGGCACGGCAACTTTTTTTTGCCAGCTGCAAATCTATATGGTTGATTTTATATCCGTTACGACTTACAAAATAGGTGTTACTTACATCTTTGAACAAATAGATATCGCAATATGAACCCATATATTTTCGCTGTACAACAATTTCGTGTACATTGTGTTGATAAAAATAACGGACTGCTTCGCTAATACTTTCAATCTCGTTGCGTTCCGGCGATTTGGGTGCAGGCGAAACAGTCGGTGAAAAGGCATTTATTTTGTTTTCGCAAAATCGATCGATTCTGTTTTTAAGCCGTTTTTTTATAGTGTCGTTAGTGTCCATGTAACTTGTTGTGTGTAATAATGCAGCCTTGCATCGGTTGAATGCCGTTGATGGTATCACCCAGATAAAAATAGTTGACAGATACATCTCTATTCATAACACAGTCATTGATAAATGTTTTAAACTCATCGCGGGTAAATTCAAAGCAGTGCTCTTCATGCCTGAACTCTCTTTCCATTGTATAAAACACATTAAATTCTATGTTTGGCGTAGTGATGATGAATTTATTGAAATTATACTGTAACACTTTTTGAACCAACAGCTTAGCCTCCTCCAGCGGATTATGTTCAATGACTTCCGTCAGGATAATATTCAGCTTTTCTTGAGAAGAAAATGCGTCCAGCGAATGATAAAATGTTAAATTATCGGCATCGTACCGGCGCGGCACAAGCGCTGCAAGGTTTTCCACATAATCGCCTTTATCCACTGCATAATACGCCGCCGAGAAATCAGTATCCATCATTTTTCTATAGTAAAGCAAATCGCCGCAGCCAATATCCAAAACAGAGACATCTTTTTCCAGAAGATCGGTAATGAATGACAGGCGCACCTGTTGCGTAGCGCCAAACACCATATCGACCTTCAATCCGTTAGCAGCCAGATAGTTTTCAAAAACGGGTTTCAACATTTCAAACTGTATCGGCGACTTGACAGCACGCATCATGAACAGATAGAATACAAAATAGGGGACGTTTTCAATATTTGTTAAAATACGCCCGAACTTTTCAATCAGGTTGTCGTCAAAATAAATATGCTGCCCATTATTAGTAACATACACAAACAATGCCGTTATCATCAACAGGTTGAATGCCTCAAATACCGATTTTGCCGTTACTTTCAGCGTGAATAGACGGTGCGACTGCTGCACCATTTCAATGCCATCAACATATTTTGACAGCAGAAACCGTCTGCTTCTAATCCAGTTAGAATCAATATATAACGATGCCACTTCAATGGTGCACGGTTCCGTATCGGCGGCGCCTTGCGTCATGCCCAGCCATGCGATCTGTTTTTCCGAAAAATCTTTTTTGCTTTTCAACAGGTGCGAAAACAATGCATTGCAACAATGCAACACCACTAAAGGCGAACAATAACTCTGAAAATCCATAGTAGTGCTTTCTTCGGACGAATAACTGCTCGCTGTATCTTGAAACACCACCTCGTATTCGTGTGCATTGACGGCATTGCCTGCAATCTGTCCTTTCTTCAAAGGAACAAGATACAAGCCGCAATCGGTATCGGGATTACGATTCAAAATATCCAACAACCTTCTATTCGCCGATTTAATTTTCAATATCATCTCCTATCTCTTTTACTGCAAAGATAACACATAAAACAGATAAAGTATGCCGGATATTTTGTAATTTTGTCAGAATTTCAAATAAGGTAAATTATGACAGTAGTAAACAGCAAAGAGTTTCATTATCCTGCATGTTGTCAGCCAATATACAAAACTGTCCAGTTTAGCGAAGGCAAGTCGCCCGAAATTTTTGCTGTCTGCTTGCACACAACGTAACGTGGTGGCGGCTTCACGCAGGCGGGGGTATTGGTGCGGTTCGGACGAGAGCAAAAGATATTGTTACCTGCTCTGTGTCAGACGAGATTGCACCCCCGCTTGCGTGAAACCGCTCGTTAGCTGCTGGTGTTTTTTCATATATTTTTCGTAATTCAGCAATGTATCAATCGGCTTTTGCATTTATTTTTATTCATTTATTTTTTAATTTTTTTAAAGTAAAAATTGGCACGGTAACTCCAAAACCAACATTTACAGGTAATAAATCTTTATTATTTAGAGGAATATTTATTCTAAAATCCATTTTT
>JGI20166J26741_11615584_pt1 | contig 23159 bp, 23 predicted proteins | sample TergutCu122P5_FD_26741 | JGI IMG/M metagenome (IMG submission 26741)
TGACTACATTGAAGGACAGTAAAACTTCGAAACATGTATCTATTTTGTATCAGTTGTAAATAAATAGTTGCCACTATTAAAGTTCCAACCCTCCTATCTTATTTATACATAGCCTGTGTCTTCCTGCATCTCATGTCTTCCAGTGTTAACATACAAATCATTTAGTGCAAGTGACATTAGGGGATAGCTCATTATTCGCTAAATTCATCATCAACACCATTGGAGGTCATATATAGAACAAACTGGTATAAACATATACCAAGAATAGACTTGCATCTTCCAACTTATACACTCCTACACTACAAATTGAAAGAAAGACAAAATTTTGGAAAGCCAATTTTTGATCTTGGGAGTCGGAAACAAGTTAAGTAGCCGAGTCCAAGAAATTCCTGCCCATGATGCAATTCACCCCAATTATTATGGAATTCATGTTATATTCCTTCATTATTTGTACGGCTCGACAGCCTCTAGTGGGCCAGGAAATCCTCATTTTCGAGGTTTTACAATCATCCTCAGACATATCACACTCGGTAGGACTCCTCCGAACGAGTTATCAGCTCGTCGCAGAGACCGCTACCTACACAACACGCAACAAACACAACAGACGAAAATCCATTCCATCAGCGGAATTCGAACCCGCGATCCCAGGCAACAAGCGGCTTCATACCTACGTCCTAGACCACAAGGCCATCGGGATCGGCAATTTTATATCTCAGTCTTAACAGTCGACTATCTTATAATGTAAATACTAGCTTATCCACAATATTAGATAGTTAATCAAAACCCCAAGGCATGGTGCTCTAACAATTTCGCACCCTGAATTCTGCTTGCGGAATTTATCTATAGGTTACCTATGGTTCTCGGACTAAACATGGTTTTTCCCTAAACAGCAAGTAGCATTAACAACTGTAATAAAACGCTGTGTGTTTTCTGAGAAGATGTACTGAATTTTCATGTACTATGTAAATAAAAGTCATACCTTACCCTGTTAAAAATTAGCCTTCTGCTTAATTACGCACCGCTCCGTGATGATCCAACAATTAAGCACAACACAAGGATGGCACTCAGGACCGCACGTCTAAGATCATCTGCGGTCTAACTCAGTACCACTCATCTCCCTAGGCCTACCCAGAAGACAGTTCGAGGCCTGCCAAATTAATTTGCATGAAATGTTATGCTTTGGTAAGGACACAACGCTAAAGTTGCCCCTACACACGCCTTGAAGGCATACAGGGGTGGAGGCATGCCTCCACTCATTCTTAACCTTGGTACTAGGAGATGATTGGTCATCCTTGCGCTGCAGCCGCGGTACCCATTGAGTAGGAGGCTGGGAGGGCTCAGAGCCAGTCTGGACGTTTCGGAGAAGTGACAAATTTCTTGCTCCTGCTCGAATTCGAAACCCTGATGGTCAGTCTGTAGCCTAGTCGCTGTGCTGATTATGGATTCTTACCAAAAAGTTTTGATAGATTCCAGTTGTTTCAAATTTGTACAAAAGTATCGAAATTTTTACATAAAGACCTGTTCTCATCTCTACCGAAATTCGCTATGTATTCATGTCAAGGAATTTTTCGTTTCGGCGAAAACTGTGGAGAAAAATAAAGCACACGATTTACGTAAAGCAGAAATCTTCCGATCATCTCGACTGTGCGTTTCTTGTTGTCTGTATTTTGACTGAGCTACCCCGCTCAGGTAAAGCTTCCCCACATTGCTTTCGCGCTTCCACCCCGAAAATGCACAAAACGTACGCATAACTGTGTAGTCAGTATAGCGTTCCCATAACACTTTTAATGAAAACCGGGACATTTTAAGAATCTCTATTAAAAATCTGGGACATTTGAGTAAAAGAAAAAAGTAGACATGTTTTAAAAGTCGGATATCCCACAGACGAGCTGCCACTCACACATATGAACTTGTTTTAAGACAACTACATAAAACCCTTTTGCATATGTGTATTCATTATATGCATTCTGATCGACACTAAACGGATCCAAAAATGAAATTGTGCATTTACAGAGCAATACTAAATGGCATTAGGTATGCAGACCGTGTTACACACAGAACAGTCGCACGTTGTTCGTGGAACTTTCACAAAATTTGCTGTGTATCGACACTCACATTCTACAGTTTCAAAACACTCACAACATTGCAAAGCAAATGCAAGCAAATGTCTTATCTATTTTCACCAGAATACTTAAGAAACCAAAGATAACAAACATCGAACTCGATAGCCAAATATGCAGGATACGGACAAATTTCATTATCGCATTAAAAATCTGCCAAATAAAAATCACGACATGTGGGCGTCCCGCAAAAAGTTATCGGGACACCGTGACTTTTTTTTAAAAAAAAAAAAAGGCACAGTACGGGCAAAAAGGGGGGGGGAACGGATCTTAAATCAATCGCCTCGGTGTATTTTACGTAACCAGGTAAAGGAGGCTCCGGAAAGAACAGAAATGTTGAGTCAACGTGAGAGTATTAAAGAAGTTGCTGTCAAAGTTGCACTGGACGGTTCAAGAAGGAAATATCTTGTATTTAGAGAAAGGTGCAAGTGAAAATAAATTCCATATATATAGTATATATACATCAAGTACACATACACATCCCCCCACCCCCCTTAATATCCCATTTTCCGTTAAAGTTTTCACAAAATGCATATTAACCAAACTGAACACGATACAGTGGTAAGAAAAATAATAAATTAATAAACTGTAAAGATAAAGGTAAAGATACAGGTAAAAGTAAAGCTCCTGTGCTTTATTAAGCACCATATATGACGATGTATGTGGGAGTGAAAGTGGAGCTATACAGATTCTTACCCTACGGCACTAGAAGGAGGTAAAACTACAGCTTCAAGACTCGGCCGCTCTACTCCCGGTGATAGAGGCTGAATTGGAAAAGAGACTGGGTGGACCACAAGGCCGGTCCGGTCGCCGTGGTGAAGGAAAAATGTCTGTCCCTGCTATGAATCTAACCCCAACTTCCTTTATGTGTTGTGCGTAACGTAGTCACTTACTATGCCAAGCTACCTGCGCCTACACGTAACAGCTAACATAAATTATTTGTAGCAATGGACGTCCTAAAATTACGTGACAGGATTCATGAATTTTGTCCACGACTCCTCGTATTAAAAACACTGAACGCAAGAAAGCCGATGTAACTCTTGACCACAAAGGTCATGACCCCTTCATGAGAGATTTCACGTGTTCGAAGATAACTCATACAGCAAGCAAACTATTTCATACGCTTTCCTTTCAAAAAATATTTATCTGTACAAGCAAGCCTACCAAATCGAAAAATCTGCATTGGAAAAATCCTTTGAATGCCAATAGACTGCTTGAAAATACTTTGTATTGTAATAATATAGAAAAAGTATAGAATTAATGAATATCAACAATCCATAATTTACAAAATCCACAATTGGGCTAGGTCTAATCTTATTCTTCTGTCAAGAAATCCTATGTCCGAAAAGTATCGTAACATTGACGCACCCAAGCGGGAGGGAGGGGGGCTGCCGGACTGCAGCCTACCCCCCCCCCCCTTCCGAAGCGAAATTTAAAAAGCATAAATTTTGTAGACACAATGATATCAAACATCTTACGTGATTTGCACTTCAGCATAAAGTAGTCATCGAAGTCGGCTTATAACTCCTACATTGAAACTTTGAAAAATGTAATGAAAACTTTTGAATGTGCATTTTTTAATTTAGTTCTAATTTTCCTTCTAACTTAACTAGATGTCGGTTCCGAGAATTTTAAGTGTGATTAGAGGAGCATATGGTTTGATTCTTAAGCAGTCGGAATTCCAGGTAAGTCCTTTGTTTGGTGATTGTCCAGGGAACTTAAGCGGACTTCCTAATTATATTTCCAATTCAAAGATATGGCAAAATAAAAAGCAGATGGTTGTAACATGAAGGACTACGGTTTAGCTTATAGACAGACCCTACCCGGCACGCAGCCTTAGTGGCGCCTAGTGTTCGAATGACAGAAGCATGTAAACTAGCGGCAGTTTTGTCCGTTTGAAAGCTTTCAGGTGTAAAACCTTTTTGAATAAGTTAGTGTGTTCATTAACCAGGAACTTACGAAGAAGTGATTTTATTTTCCATTGTCGGTGAGGATTTCAGGTGCTATTCCAAATTTGAAAGTTAGTATAGCTTGCGAGATTTTATACTGCGGATCTTCCTGAATGCAACAATGCTGTATTAGACGAGTAACTAAAAATGTGGCATCAAAGTTTCAGTAATGAAACAGCTTCAAAAATTCCACCAACTGCGACTGATGCCCTTGGTCAATGTGATAAACATTTTTATCCGAATTTCTTCTTTCTGCTAGACGTATTCGCAGCTCTACCGATAACAACAAATACGAGCGACAGATCGTTTCCTACATTGCGGCGAATAAAAACATACCTGCGAAACGCAACTGGACGAGATTGACTTAATGGACTGACCCTTCTCATTATCCACAGGAAAACTAAAGTCAGTCCAAAACATTTCTTATAGGAAAATAAAAAACCGAGAAGATTAGGCATTGCAATGTTGTGTTATAGTTACATTTATGATATGATTTTCGTGACATAGTTTTTAAAATCAAACATAAATTACATATAGCCTCAGGTTCCCCCCCCCCCACAAGAAAAATTCTGGCGGCCAGTGTGTTTGATGGAGTTTGATTTGCCAACTAGGATTCAGTGTTGACATGAGAGTGCACAAAACATTACAATTCAGTGCAATTAAACATAACACGCGCGTAAATAAAAAAGTTTTACTTTGGTTTCTGTCTATGCGTCTACAGCGAATGCAAAGTGTCCTATATTGTTTCGCTACCCATGCAACTACCGGTGCAACCGACTAAACCACTCGCGCACACACAGAATCTCGCAGAAGAAACGACAGCTACTATCGGCGAGTTCCGGCTGTGGAATGCAGCGCAGTCCAATATGGCGGCTGACTCGGGAATGGATACGTGTCCATCCCCAGAAACACCAGATTCTAGGAAAAGACCCTTGGACAGCGAAGTTGAAAATGGAATGACAAAGAAATCACATTACGGAGGAGGTAAATAAGTTTTACTTTAGCCGATTTAACTGTATTTACATGTATTTAAGCCAAACATAAGTGAACCCCGTAAGACATTTAGATTTGAGGTGGTACTTACGAGAAATTATGCGCAAACTAGGTTGTTTTTTCACGGTTAACTTTTATTTTAACAACATATTTCAGCGTAGAATGAAAATTAATATACTTTTTTAATATTCTCATAATATGACATTTTTCTGGCGTGTGTTTATTGGTCTTCGAATATAGTGGTTGTGGGGTGACTTGCATTTCATCGTAATATCATTACGATTTTTTTTAGCAGTGTATGTTGATGTGCTGTGTAGTGGTTCGTGAAAAACTGTTCATACTTATGTACTTCTGAACATCTAGCGTCTGCTGTTATTTGAGCTTGTTAAAAATGCTGAAGAGTACAAGATCGTGACCTTGTACCATCGTAAAGTTAAATACCACATCAGTTTTTCAAATATTACCAATAATTGATAATTTCCCCGTTAATTATGGTAATTTTAGAGACATTAAATATTTTGTGGAAGAACTGGACAACATGCGTTGTGTATGACATATCAGGAGCAACCTTGGGTTTGGAATTGAATGTATGAAACACCTGCTTGTATTTATTGACATTCTTACCGATTGTTTTATGTCAACATAAGACCAAGAGTTTACCGTTATATTAATTCCTGTGCAGTAAAACTACACCGAGGATGAGATTTCAGATATATCTCTTATTCACTGTTAATACAAATGGGGAAATGTTAAAAGTCATAAGCTTCACAACTTCTATTCATTATTAGCTACTGGTAAGCGGCATTCAATAAATAAGGTTAAATGGAGCAGACATGTGGGATGCATAAGGAAATATGAAATACAAACTTTAGGTTGGAAATTATTGAGCAAAACCACTTGGGTCATTGGAAAACAAGATTTAAGGTCCTTATGATTGGGTGAAGTTGCAGAGTTTTGTGTTAATCTATTCATTGTCCCTTTTGTAACTGTCAACAGACAACCTTTTACCTCTGAATTTGTCATGTACATGAATATTTTGGATCAATGCATTTGATTTCTTTCTGATGCTATACAATGAAAGGGGTTTTCCTTTTTGGTTGCACTGTGAATAACTTTCTGATTATACCTTTCTTGTTGCATATGCTTATTTCATACTAATTAATGTAATTAGATCATAGAACTTGTTGTTACTGATGACTGTTTTAACATGTTCTCAGCAGGAGATGGAACATACCACTTCAAGATGCTGGTGCCAAGTGTTGCAGCAGGAGCTATCATAGGGAAAGGTGGTGATACAATAGCGCAGCTTCAGAAGGACACAGGGGCTCGTGTAAAAATGTCTAAAGCAAATGACTTTTATCCAGGTATTTTATATTTGGTGTAATGCACTACTGAATTTGGGTGGGTATAGGGTTTCTACAACAGAATTATTAAAGGTGACATGCAGCATTTTGAAGTTTGATTTTACTTTGCTAGGTACATCTGAGCGAGTTTGTCTGATAACAGGAAGTGTGGATGCTATAATGGCAGTTCTAACATTCATCATGGAAAAAATTAGAGAGAAACCAGACATGAATGCAAAACAAGCAATAGACTTTGACAATAAAACTTCAGCTGATCGAGATAAACAAGTAAGTTTGAAACAATTTTGTATTCTTTGAATATGGATCATGATACACTGACATTTTGGTGAGTGGTAGTAGTTATAAGTACCATATTCAATATACGCATTTTTAAAATATTGTGATATCTTGGATTTGATGCCAGGTAGACTGGCAGATAATTGCAAGTTTTCATGGTGCTCACTGTGAAGATTACTGTATTCTGGGATGTAATGCCATATAATTTGGTAGATAACTTATTTACCAGTCTACCTGGTGTCACATTTCAGAAGACAAGAATTTTTGTAGTGACATGTGCTAATGAGAAACCTGCATTTTTGTTCTTGTTATATCTCATTAGTGAAGCATAATGTGCATAATATTTACGGATTTTTTTAAACCCCTTCTTCCTTAGAAATTAAAACCCCCCTTTCTCTTTTTTTTGGGGGGGGGGGGCTACCCTGGGAGTGAGAACTCTGTCACAGTGTTGATCCTTGCATAGCCCCAGCTGTATAATTACGTGAATGTTGTAATTGCATATATTTAAATGGACAAAATTCTTACCCCAGACTTTAGTAGGCTTGTTATAATAAATCTGGCCTATTGTTTCAGAGCAATACTGTTCTGTTTTAGTGAATATGTATCTTAGCATCATATTTACAGTGACATGTTAATCAGGTACAGAGATGTTAAGAATAAGAGAGCTTATAAAAAAAGTGACCTCTTGTGCAGGTTAAAATTCTGGTCCCTAACAGCACAGCAGGGATGATTATTGGAAAGGGTGGCAACTTCATAAAGCAAATGAAGGAGGAGAGTGGCTCATACATTCAGATCTCACAAAAAGCCAAAGACCAGACTCTGCAGGAGAGATGCATTACTGTTATTGGTAAGTCAGTTTTATTGATTTGAATTACTGTAACTGATATTAATGAATTTTATATCTGATCAAGCACACAGAGAAGCTAGATTACAAGACTGGAAATGGGACTGCAGAGTTAATTGAAAACAAGGCAGTGTGTAAAAAATTTGCATGGGTTATTTAAAACATTTTACAGAAGATAAATCATTTAGACATGTTTATCTTCCAGTCAAAGAGATGAAAGCAGTGCCTTACCTACACTCTATTTGTGTGGGAAAACTGTTTTTAGCATATGTTTCTAATGCTAGGGCATGTAACTGAGACACAATCGTTGATAGTTCATTGTTTTTCAGTACAGTACCTTTGATGGTCTGAAAAAAGTATGAACATCCAGCAGCAAAGCTGTATGATGAAGTCTTGCTTTTCATATTTTCTAGCCCACTTGAATACATTGACCTGTCTACTGTAGATCCATATATCCATCTTACAAGCAAGAGCAAGAAAGTGGTATGTAGCACATGAAGTGAGCTACACCAATTGTTGCAGTCTGTGTATATTTTTGTTTTTGGCACAACAACCCCCATTGGGCCAGGGGCTACTCATTCATGGGGTTTCTAGATCACGCAGTGATGCACCACACTCAGTAGAACTCCCCTGGATGAGTGATTAGCTCGTAACAGAGACCTCTACCGAACATAACACAACACTCACAACAGACATCCATGCCCCCAGTGGGATTCGAACTCACATCTTCGGCAGGCAAGCGTCCACAGACCTGTGCCTTAGACCGTGCAGCCACTGGGACTGGCTGTGCAAATATTAGTGAATATACAAAGCATAATGTACAACAGTCTTCGATGGGCAAGCTGAAAGTGAGAACCAAGTTTTACTGAAAACTGAAGTTCTACAGCTCCTCGAGTAACACTTCAATCAATACCCAGTTGTTACCAGGTATACAATGCCAAAAACAATAAACTGGCAATGTGGGATGGGTAATATTGCTATTTGTTGGGGAATGGAGGATGGTTCTGACTGCATCCATTATTTCAAAGTATCCCATTGTACCTCATGCTTCAGTTTCTGTGGTCAGAGCTATAGGATCTGTCAGTCACAATTCTGACAACCTGCACATTACAGCTTGTTTTGTTACATGTGTATGTAGTACAGGTTGTGTGGTGGCAGCACCAAGGCACTGCCTTTCCATTATGCTTGATGACTGTGGCAGTTACCACCTTCCCTATTCAGCTCAGACTGCAGCAATACCATGTGACAACTGTCTTAGAATGAATTGTATGTTTCAACATCTAACCAGTTTCAGAACAGAATTACGAACACTGGAAGGAAAAAGGTTGCAGCCACATAACACGGATCTCTTTTTTTAACACCCATGTCAATAAAAGATTGATTTACATAAAGCATGAAAAAAACTTGTCCCAAGAATGGAAAAAGGGTTTCACTAAAAACCATGGCTGTTAGCCAAGGAAACAGCTAGTGGCCCTACTTAAGAATACCTGGCATATCATAATAGAATCTGTAGTTGTTTTATTGCAATACTTTTATAACACATGGATGGGACAGCCCATTATACTTTCAATTTCAGAACTGCAAAAAATATTAAAGGAATCAAATGTATTAATCCATGCAGAAGTGTTAGCTGTGTGTCTCAAAAATAATACGTAAACTGCATGGCACGAGAAGAAGAATTGTACTTACCAGAAATACCATAAAATGTTTTGTGTTCATTGTGAACTTCGTAATGAGTTGTACATTGGGGGTAGATGTCATGTGTTACAAAATTTTCCTGTGCACACTTGAATTATGAATGTATAATCAGGTAAGTTTCTATCATAGACCAAAATAAGAAACTGCACTCACACACGAGATAGACTTTACATATTTACATTTGTACCTTAAAACAAAACATTTCGAGGGATAACAAACTAATAGATTTTGTAAACTGCGACATCATTTTAGGATCATATATGGATGGTTTTTGCAGTGTTTTGTTTTCAACATTGATGATAATCTCGTATCTTATAATGAATGCGTTTGTTGCAGGCGAAATTGAATGCAACAGGACAGCTTGCCTCATGATTCTGTCGAAGGTGGTAGAAGACCCACAGAGTGGAAGTTGTTTGAATGTTAGTTATGCTGATGTGTCTGGTCCAGTTGCTAATTACAATCCCACTGGATCTCCATATGCCAATCACACCAGTCAGCATTCTCCAGTACAAGCTGGAAACTTCAATTCATCCCCAAGTCTGAGCTCATCCATCACTGCAGGTAAGTTGGAACTTGAAGGGATATTCAGAAGTTATGAAGAGGATCCATCATTCATATTGTCCATCCATCTGCATTTTGGAGCCTTGTGGTTGTCCTGAAGGCAAAATTTCCCATAGCTCTTCCAGGACTGCTTATAGGACTTCAATCTTCCTGATTTTCTGACATGTTCCCCTGTCAACTTTAGCACAGAGTGTGGTATTGCGAGTTAGCATTGGATTTTTATCATATCATGAACATAAATCATTGTTGTTTACATTGTCATCCATGTGAGAATCACTTCTTCGGCTTCCTTCATGTGCAGTTACAGGCTGTGTAATCTTGTAATACATATCATTTATAGCACAGCTGACTTGTTATTGACTGATAGTCAATTGATAACTGCATGTTTCAGCTCTTGTGGGCCATCAATGGTTAACCATGGTGGATGTAAGACAGCCAGTGCTTTGGTTTATGCCAAAAAGCCACATATGCCATAAGCTGTGCGGTGATGAATATTCTAGGGATGAGAAAATTGCTGTGACTGAATAGCCACTGGAGAAGAATTTCATTTGTCCTTAATGCTGCAGCTGAATTTCAGTAACAGCTTGTAACTCTGGCGTCTCACACACCATATACATGCCCATAATACAGGCAGGGCTGACAGTCATAATCAGCTAGTTAAGTAATGGCACATGTTTCACCTCTACACTGTGACCCATCTTACACATTTTCACTTTGCCAGTTTTCTTTTTTAACTAATATCATGTACCTGTTGCTTCCAGTTGGTGGGATGCTGCTGAATGGAGGTCCTGCCAGCCTGAATTTGAGCTTGAACCTGTGTAACCCATCAGCTGGGCCAGCAAGTGCCTCAGTCACTGCACAACTCTTGGACCACATAAAGGTTATGTTGAGGACCAGTGGGTATTCAGATCAGGCAACTAGTGACATCACAACTGCCATGGGTACTCTTGCACAATATGGCATTCTTGGAATGGGACTTGGACTGACTGGAACAGGAGTGTCATTAAATACTTCCAACAACCACTCCCTTGTGACAGGTAGCACTTTTTTGGGTGTTAGTCCCATGGATTCTACACCTCCTCAAACAGCAAATGGGGTTGGAAATAATGGCGGTGTGTTTGGTCCAATTGGCACAGTGTCTTCAATTGGTTCTTCTACTTCAACATCTCGTGGAGGTACAATGGACCGGTTTAGCGAGGGTGGTGCGTCCAGTGGTCCATTTGATCCCTTTAGACATCAGCCAAGTCCCACTAACCTTGGCTCACCCATTTCTCTGAACAATAACTCTTTTGGCCTAGGTACTGGTCAGCCCATCTGTAAAAGTCCCACTCCTTCTGACCTGAAAGGCGATCAAAAAAAATTAGAGCTTGAAATTGCAGAAAATATTGTTGGTGCTATTCTTGGTCCTGGTGGTAGATCTCTTGTAGAAATTCAACATCTCAGTGGAGCTAATATTCAAATATCAAAGAAAGGCACATTTGCTCCAGGTACTCGCAACCGCATCGTTTCTATAGCAGGCTCTCCCAATGCAATTAGTACTGCACAGTATCTGATTGAGCAGAGGATCAGTGAGGAAGAAGCTAAACGAGCCCGTCAGAATGCTCTGGGACTCCTGCAGTAAAATATTAATTAACACCACATGTGCATTTACTTAACACTTCACCTGTTAACACTTATTTTTTAATAGGTCTTGTTCATTTCATCTGAATTTGTTGCCACCACTGACTTGGCATTAAAACTGAATCGTCCTTCTCTCCCGATACAGTTCATGGAAAACAATGTCACCCGGTGGTGGGATGAATTTCCATAACATTTTTCTTTGAATCATTCATTTAAAAGTTGCCTTTGTGGGCCAATCATGCATTCTTAACATTATATTATTGTTTCCAGGTTAGTTATATTTTTCTGTTACACTGCAGCAAACATCATGACATACCTAAATGTTGTTACCAGAAAGACTTGACATTATATATTGTAAATACTTCTGACTCAGCAGAAATGAGATCATCACATTTCTATAGAACCTGCATTGATTGAATACTTGTATGCTTACATACATATGTACACAGTTATATTTTTGTGGAGTTTATTTGATAAATCACTGAGTGTATAACTTCTTTAATGATCTGTCTGAATGTTATTAACAGTGTTGAAAACTTACTTGAATTGGAGGTTCTGATATTTTCAGAACTGGGTTGTCTTACATGTACTTGGCTGTTATATATATATACATATATATATATATATATAAAAGAAGAACTGTATTTAATTGTTGGACTATATTTTTTAATTTTGATTAGTGATCTTTAAACATTTCATGCGTGGTTTATATTAAACTTATGGCGGTATAGGAATAAGCTTAAGTTTATCTTTAACAATGAATTTTCTTGGACATTTTCATTATATAAATTAACAGTCCAAAGAAAGCTGCCTTTTACCCATAGTACATAAACTAATCTTTGTTCTGTGATAATAACAGCCTGTTCAGTGTTAGGTGTAAATTCATCCTTTGACCCCACTCTGTAATTTGTTGTTTGTTGCATGGTTTTTGTGCTGCTAGTCTTTCATAACAATCTCTTGAGTGGTCATGTTTATACCTAGAGGGCTGGGTTTCTTGCTGTCCTTTGTGCAGTCTACTAGATAAGTTACAAAGTTTCAGGTCCATAATTATGGTGATGGGAAGCAAGTATGTCTTGCTTCTGTGTCAGAAAAATGACGTCCATTTAGCATTTTTGAGAGTAAATTTTGTCATATTTGTGTATATAAATAACATTCATTCATTGGTGAAATGTGATATTGTATAGAAACATTCTCATTATCAAGTTACCATGTACACATGTTTATTTTTTTGCTTTTGTAATCATATATTATTGTACTATATATGTATATTAATTGTGGAATGACTGCAAATATGTTGAGGGTGAAGGGTATGGCCAAGGATTGCTGTGTGCAGAGAGAGGTTATTGCCTATAAAATGTTTTCAAGAGTTATAATAATTGGTTTTTAATTGTATTGTCCAAACGTTTTCTAAGAAGAAATGAAGTCTGGATGTCAGTACATTGATATATTGTATTCTTTGTCATTGTGATGTGTCAGACTGCAACAACAAAGAAAAGTTAATATATAAATTGATGTTTGTAATGAAACAATAGCATGTTCCTGTAAGTTTGTACAGTGCAGTTATTATGAAGAGAAATTCCTGTGTGCCTGTCCATGTAGGTACATCTCAATTTGACACACTGTGTTAAGTTCCACTGTCTGTGTTTTCATGTTGTCCAGAAGTGGCAATGTGATTGCGTAAATGTTGATATTCAAGCCAACTCAAATTGAGTTAAAAATTGTTTGTATCTAGAACATAGTACAGATATTTGTTCATTATCAATTGCCATTAAACTCATTAAAGTTGTATTCCTAAAGTAATTTGAGTCATCAGTGCCATATATGTATAACAGGTGTCACTGATATTGTAGAGCCTAATCATTAAACTGGGGAAGAAATCCCTGATGGCAGCCTTATTAAAATGTTCCAGTGTATGCAAATGACTGAGACATACATGCATAAAGATATGCCATTCACACTGATGTAACTGTGGTACTAGCTGAGTTTACAGATATTACTTACAAGTGGTGCTGTCACATCTGAGCAACACCGAAAAATTATTTTAATTTTCCTGCTTCAATTGTGGTTTACACTGTTATTATTTTAATGTTGTCTTATGTAGCTAGATATAGAGCCTATATTTTTTTTTATGTCTTTCTGCTCTTCCACTCAGCCAAAGTGAGAAATGACTACTGTACCTTCAAAATACAACAGGGCATTTAAAGTTACACTCCTGGTATGAAAATTAATTATACACCAGAATAAAAGGTATACAGTGGGTGAGCAAGTAAGACAAAAGCTACTGAACAATTTCAGTCAAAATGTAAATCATGATTCATTCTCAATAAATCCATGGCATAATGAAGTGCACATTTCATTAAGCACAACATAACAATTCCTCTCAAAGAGTGATGCTTATGGTGATGTGTTTAGCTCAAGAAAATTAATCTAAATGACATTTGTTCACATTTGCCAAGACACACACATTATTAAAATTAAACCACATCAGAGTTAAAAAAAATCCTAGCAAAATAAACAATCTAAAAATATATGTCTATTAGCTACTACACAATATTTAACATTTTACTGATCCTACTGTAGCTCAATCTAATATCTAGGCCATGAAAATTCCTTGACTTGTGTACCTGTAAACATTGTCTCATAGATGATATTTCACAAATGAAACACAGTAGCCTGCACAGAAATATTAACAATAAAATACAAATAATTTGAGCATATTCAAAATCAAAAGCAGTACCTTCTGTCAAGGAACACAGACTACTTATAACTTATATCACTGATGCATGAAATTCATACAATAGACATCTCAAATGTATGAAACTGTCAACAGCAAAGACAGACTTTCGCAAGAAACTTCATCCCAAGCACACTGTTACCACTAATAAAAAAATAAATGAGTCTTCTGTTTGCTAAATGTCAGTGTCAGGTGCTAACTGCAATAATAAAAGGAATTACCACATAATTTTGCAAGGGAATATATATATATATATACACACACACACACAGCACATGTGTTTAATGAATGTCTTAGAATAAGATTATATGAACATTGCTCACAGGAAAGCTTTTAACTTTCATTTCTGGAAGCAGTGACTTGGTACTGTCCATTCAGTGTTCTGATTCGTTCATTGGCACATAAAAGCAATGTCTTTCAAGGTGAAATCTCTTCCAACTTGATCCCTGTAAGAGATATTCCTCTAGGAGAGGAAGGTTCATTCATTCATTAAATACCTGTCAGGGCTGCCACTGAATTCAGCATAAATCCTATGATACAAGCATTAGTAAATGCAATAACAAAACCATCACTTCCATTGCAATTCAAAACCTTTAACACAACGAATAATGAGCACTTCAATTTAATTCCTACACATATATCTTCAAGGCTCTGTCAGATTATTTAATCTGTACTGTCAATGTACCATACTTTAAATACATCTCACTTTGACTATGAAAAGTAACAAAGATAAATCAAAAAAAGACTGGCTCAAAAATAATATATAAAATGTAACTTCGTAAGTAATAAAGAAAAGCATTCCTTACATGACAAACAGTTTAAATTTTCTGACAGTCATAACACCTCTGGTGAAACTCACATTTGTTCCTCAGGTAAAAAGTCTATGATATTTATATTTCTAGATAATTTATAAGTGTATTTAGTATTTAATTGCTTGACTATTATATTTGTTGTAGATAGGAATTTCTCAGTTTATATCTGGCCAAACTTTCAGGGAACAAAAATGAGTCATCTCATTAGGCAAGATTGTTGTGTATGTATGTCAAATGTGTACGGCTACATAAAACATTACATCATTTTTGATGGAATTTATAATGTTTCTTGCTTTTGTAAGTGCTAATAAAATTTGGATTTTTTAAGGATTGTTGTTATGTTGTCCATAACAAGGTTTTTTAGATAGACTGATCCAACTGTCCATTTAATTTTCATTATTCACTAACTTATTTACAGATTATTTAATGATGCTGTCACAGCTCAGAAAAACTATCAGTAATGAGCGCCATTACTTCACACACAATATTTTTCCAAATTCCAACTTATTTAATGATGCTGTCAGCAACACTGATAAATTATCAGTAAAAAGAGTTGTTACTTCACATAGTACATATCTTTGAATGCTGACACTTGGACCAATCTGATCTAGGAATCTGAAAATATTTCACACAATTGTTATGTAATGGACTTTGCACGTCCTAATAAGTGTCTGATTGTGTTTTCTTAAAGAAACAGCATGGGAGGGCATGGACTGGATTTACCTGACTTGGGATTGGCGAAAATGATGGCTTCTTGTGAACAACATAATGAACATTTGGATTCCATATAAAATAGGGTATTTCATGACACCAGAGAACCTATTACATGTAGACTGTCAATAATGACTCTGCTGAATGAATTGAATGGAGATGGTTTCAATCACAAATGAACAATGTACCTGTGTACCTTTATAATATGAGAAGCAAATGTTGTCAGTGGGAGTAATGCATCTCCCTTTTCAGTTCAAAATGTGTTGTGAATTTTGTTGCTGAATCACCTTGCCAAACCAACTTATCATGTTCCATAAACTAAAAACTGTATTTCATTTTATCCATTATTAAAAACTGTAGTTCAGGTCATGATCACCATTCAGATAAATGATAATGTATATAGGAAATATGCACACCTACTCCTCTTTGTTTTGTTGCAATGGCAGCAACTGTTTGGAAAATAAGGCAGCCTTTTTTTTTTTTGTTACTGCTGTATGCAGCAGAGCACTGTAGCATGCAGTATGCACAGTTTCAGCTTGACCTGTATCCACATCATCATGTCCTAACATATGCCATGAATGGCTTTACTGTAATGAAAGTTACTTGACCATTTCCACTGCTTTACGTACAAAACACGTTTTTTGAAGGTTGGAAATTTCCTTGTTTTTTTCTGAATCCAGCAACTGAACATTTTGGTGATTTATGAATTTGGAGAATGGTGGAATGAAATCTAACTGGCACTTCCCTTCTTCTGTACAGATTTAGAACCAAACCAACAATACTGATTAGCATTAAAAATTATTACCACCACTTGAAACAGTTAAAACAAAAGAAACTGGCACAGACTTAGGTTCCAGCACAGCTTGCTTGGCCCCACTTTTCACCAGTCACAGCTGGCATTTGTATCTTGCTAGTTACATAATGCAACATAATTTTGAAATATGTGTGCTTACTATATTTTAATCATGTTTCATTGTGTTTTCTGCATTCCTATTGTGAATGGTTCCTTTGGTAAAAACTACAATGATAAATGCCAAATCATTATTCAGTCCACCTTATACAGGAAACATATACCAGCATATCTGTTGGTTACTTGGAATGTGACTTCACAATTAAGAACTTACTGTATAACTATACTACCTACTTCTTCTGATGAAACATACACTTTGTGAAATCTACACCACCATGTAAGATAGTCATATTAAAAAAACTACAATGTAATACCTACATAGTGGCAGCCCTAAATTTTATTTTCTTTCTCCTCATGACAATTCTGCTACAAAGTAATTTTATCTCAGGGTTGTTGTTTAATGTAAGATCCAGTCTCACACCAATACTTCGATATTTAAAAGTTACCTTTTCCAAATCCCTCATGCAGACTCTCCTGTTAAACCAATCTATGCCCTACACTTTTAGAATGAAACAGAATTTAATTAGTAATTAGCTAAACTAGGTCAAATGTTTATTCAACAGAATAAGAAATTCTTGAATTCATCTTACAATATGAAATAACACTGTTAAAAATGTCAATAGCATATTTCAACAACTGGTGTCTTTATAAAATTATCAAAATCAAACAGCAACCCTGCACCTCTCTAGTAATTTCAGTACCATATGCAGAATTACACATACAAGTACCTAATGCAAATGGAATTTGCAGTATTCTGTACTGCAAAGTGGTGTTATGTTACAATTTATAAAACAGGGAAATGTTTTGTTTTGTACTTTTGGACAGTAACTTGTTTAGTATTATACCACACACTACTCTGAAACAATCTAACACATACCTTGGGCACTATGCAATGTTGATAACATTCTTACCTTCCTAAAAATGATACTGAACAAGTACTAGATGGCAAGGATTCTCAAATCAGTGTTCACAACTTCAACATGAGATTTAAACATCACAATACCTACTTTTCAACATCAAATAATGAAGAGACAATTTAATTCCTTAGCCACTATATATTATGGGAGAATGTCTGAGCACAATAAAATCATCATTCCCCTTTAAAAATATAAACTTCAGGTATAAATTGGGGAAAATAAACATTATCCACAAGGAAATGGATATAATAAGACTAATCATAGGACAAATATCTTCATGAAAGAGTTGTGAGACTCCACCAGCTTGAGAAACCTCACTGTATGGAAGTCCACTGAACAATGTTCTCACATATTTGTTAGCTGTTGAGCCCTTTATTTTGTGGCTTCAGGAGGGCAATCTGGTTGATTAGATGGATGGGCTGCACGGAATGCTGGGTGGTTTTCAAGTTCACGATCAATCCGCAAGATGATGGGGAATGGTCGCAAGTCCACATGGAACCTATGCAGTAATAATCATATAAAGCCTCTACATAAAAGTTGATTCACATCAATACAAGAGTATGTGCATGTCTTACCTTCGGGCATTGAACACTTGTGGAATGAGGCAGCAGTCAGCAATTGATATTTCATCACCAACACAGTATTTGCCAGCACATGCAGACAACAGCTTTTCAACCGCTGGACACAGAATACATATTTATCAATGTTTCAAGTTACTGCTGAATCCTGTAACTTTAGCTTGGCAAGATATCAATAAAACCACTCTTGAATACGCAAGAACTCAAGTGTCATGCTTTGGAATGCAGGGACATGTGATGCACCTGTAAGGTAACCTACCTCGGAAACCTCTGTTGATCCAGTGTTGTGCCCATTCCTTTTTCTTCTCTTCACCCACATATATAAGAACAATAAGGTTCTGCAGAGGCTGAATTCCAGATGCAATCACTTCACAAATCTCTCGTACCTGAAGAAATGCAAAAATCAGTAAACTGATACCACTATTAGATTAAAACACAATTAAGCTCTCAGAGCAGCATAGGAAGCTGTATTTATTAATGTACCTTCCAAACAGGACATAATGGGTATGAACTACCAGCGGTAACCAATCAGCAACCACACTTGATCACTCAAAGGTTCCATCTTACTTGTTTATGTCTGCCTCAATATTACTCTGCATTAAACTGCTTACAAAACCACAAAGACAGCTCATGCTGATTGAAATATCAATGGATGGTAATTCACAATAGCATGAAACTGAGACTAATGAAAGTGATGTGTACCTTAGCTCTCTTGTGAACATCTTGTGGCATGAGAGGTCTTGAAGGTCTAGTTTCTTCAAGGTAATGCATAATATTGAGCTGAAAAATACACATAATGCCATGGTTAATTAAGAAGTCTGTTGATCTAGAGAAAACACAAATTAATAAATAATGAGTTGGTATAAAAATACAGCAGCATGGAAAATCAATATTGGCATTCACTAAGTCAAACGGAATTGATCAGTTACAAATACATCACAAAATAGTCTTCAAATGTCAGTATGTGGCAATTCAGTTACCAATTAAAGAAATACAGGTGTTACAGCAGAAAGTCATGTAAGGGACAGTCTGCTGTATTAGTGTCTCAGCCAAGAAACAGATTTATCATCAGTAAATCTCCAAAACAAGGATGGTGAAAATAATAACACAGTGTAGACCAATTGCAGTAAGAAGTATTGGTAGACCGAGGTTAAGATTGGAAGATGATGTCAGAGAGGGTATGGGTAGTATGAAGAATCAGAATTGGAGTAAGATGGATATTGACAGAGAAGCATGGAAGAGAACTGTCTGGCAGGCAAAAACTCATATAGATTTGCAGCACCAAAATGTCCAGACCAACCCTGGGTCCCACTCAGGTTCCAATTCAATGAGTACAGGGGTTTTTCCCCAAGGGAGACAGGGGTAAAACAACCAGCACAGGAAGTTAACCACTCATTTTCATCCAGGGCCAAGCTTAAAAATGAGTACAGCTATACCCCTATCCCCTGTATGCCTTCATGGCATAAACAGGGAAAACCTAACTGTACTTACTGATTCCACTAATGTGTGTCCATCAATGTGAAGAGCAGGCACCTGTTCCATTGGATTTATTTCACGATATTCATTGCAGTGCTGCTCGCCACCAGCCTTAATCAAACTTACAGGTTTGATGTCATATGGTATCTCCTTTAAGTTCAGAGCTGCAGCACACAGGAAGAACAAATAATTTACATTTGTACAAATTTCTGATTCTGAATAATGTTTTATTTATTGCTGATATCAACTAATGACAATATATGTTATGATAATAATAGTTGAGAGAGATGTGGAATGAAGCAGACTCTTTTACTGTTATGTTACTCATAATGAGAAGCCAGGATAACATAGTCAGTACAGAAACTGGGCTATGGATTGGATGATCCAGGGTTAAAAACCTGGCAGGGGTAAGCCATTTTTCTTCAAATCATTCACACTGGCTCTGAGGTCCAACGGGTATCATGGTTCTTTTTTGTGGTAAAGCAACCAGGGCATGATGCTAACAATTCACCTCTAGCTAATGCTAAGGTTAGGAATGTGTAGAACTGTACCTCTACTCTCTCATGGCATGGGGAAGGATAACTTTAACTTTTTTACACTTCTGTAGCTCTCAGTTAAACAAAGAATGTTCCATATGACCTGGCTATATACAGTGAAATACACTACTATGTACTCATATCAAAACTATGTCCCAAACTCAGTCTATTAAATTTTTATGGCTGCTGCCATGAAACTGTAAACTTGCCTCCATATAAATATTTAACCTGGAGTTATGTACGTCATCTCCTGAAAAAGTGACATAAAACAAGAAATCTGTGCAGATAACTACAGCATCATAGAGATCTCAGGTTTTCACTCCAGTGACAATTCATATTGTGGTCTTTCGGGTTACGGCAAAGTACAGTCTGGTAGGTGGTTATGAGTGTTTCAGAGGAACATGCTGCCTTCATTCTCAAGATGGAACGCATTCCAGCCCCAAAGATGGAGGCACTAGCAACCACCTACCAGACTACACAATGTCACAATGCAGAAAACCACAATATATAGTTGTGGCACTGTTAGTAAACTGCCATACACATAACCAGAAACAAGATAAATGGTCTGCAAGCTCATTAAGATGTGACAAAACTGGAAGAGTAATTGATTTAAAATGAAATACAAAGCTCTGCAAAAAATTGTTATCAGTTCCAAATGGTTAAGATTGTTATTTTCTGGGATGTAATGCTGCTTGATGTAGTAAATTTAACGAATGTTTCAGACCATATTTATGGATCAATTGGCATGCAAGACAACAGTTATTATCTATAACCAAGCACAAGTGTGCATGCAACTCACCAATTCTGACTCGCCAAGAGCAAGAACTTCTCCAATATGAATACAGAACCGGCTGCAACACAGAAAATAAAACGTAATGCAGGAGAACCATAACGATGTTAATAACAGTAAGAATAATGTAGCATGCAAGCTTGTAACTTGTAACAAGAATAGAATATAACATCTAACAAGTACCTAATAAATTTTTCTGAGTATGTGAATATCTAAGTAGTTAGAAACACTACTAACTACATACAAAAATGAGAAATATGACAAGAAAGAGATTAGAACTCATTAAATATAAGTTTCCACCCAAAATGTTGCTAAGGTGCATACTTGTAAATATCATTTGCTCTTTTACAGCCGTGTAAAAGGGGTGCAAAGTAGATCCACCTCCTAGTGGTGCACCCTGGGCAACGTTCCTGACAGCTAAGTGATCTACAAATCTGGCATAGTGACCTAACCAATCAATTGGTAAACCAGTTATATTAAATTAGTGAATATGTATAATCAGAAAGGAAAAGTATGAAAATGCCCTTTTCAGAGCAAACTAAGGAACCGATGTAGTGACACCTCCCAGAGCACACACACTGACCTAAAAATCCTCCAGTGGAATGCCAGAAGGCTGTCACAAAATAAGAAAACTGAACTGCACCTAAAACTCGCTAAAAATGATGTGGACATCTTCACCATAATGGAAGCAAACCTCATGGCTGAGAAACTCATCTACTACCAGCTTAGCGGATATATACACTACAGCCTACCAAAATATAGACAAGTTGCCAGCGGCATATTAATTGCGGTAAGCAATTCCCTCTGTGCGGAATTCAAAATTGTAAAAGAAATGGGCAACTGAGAACACAAGAGTGAAACAGTAAAGGTTAACGTGTGGAAAAAAGGAAATAACTTTACAATCTATGTTATATATAGCCCCCCAAACAACAAGCTTGACTTCACATCCCTCTACGTCACCAGCAAAACCATAATGATTGGGGATTTTAATGTGTATTCCCCTAAGTAGGGCTATGAGGACACCAATGCAGCAGGAAAAGAGATGGAAGATCTACTCAACACTTCAATCTTGAAGCTAATATACAATGACACAGATCCATCCACATACCTTCATTTTAACGGAGCCCAAACTACACCAGACCTTCTGCTTGTATCTAGCGACATCAGGGCGAGTACAAAATGCATCACACTTGACGACCCCGGATCTGGACATAAGCCTGTGATCGCCAAAATAACCCTCACCCAGCAACAGAGAATATTGGATTCATACATAAGAACTTTCTGGAACTTTAAAAAGGCTAACTGGAGAAGCTTCACAGATATGTTAGAAATAAACCTACACCAAGAAAGAATAGACTTTTCACAACACCCAGATAAAATTGGCAAAGTCATGAATAGCAGCATCATTAATTGTGCTCAAGCTTGCATCCCAAGAGGAAGAGTGAAGAGACACATGTGCTTCTGGACTGACTGCCTTGAAACTCTCAAGAACCAATGAGAATACCTGAGGAAAAGAGCTGAACACACTGGTAAAATAGAAGATGTTCAGGCCTGGCGAAGACAAGCAGCTATTCTGAGGAGAGAAATTAGAGTCTAAGCGAAAATCCTTTAAAAATTTTATATCCCATATTAATTACCAGAAAGACGGCAAGAAAACCCACAAATACCTAGCAAGAATTCAAAACCATACCTCCTGCAGTAACAAAGTACCAATACATGGAAATAATGATGTTATTACTAGTGACAGAGGAATAGCTAATACATTCGCATGTACCTTTACATGAGCACAGAAGAAGGGCACGTACGCTAGAAGAAAATCAAAGATAGCTAAAGGAGAGTATAAAACCCTTAAACAAAAAATGGAAGTGCAAAACCCACAGCAACTGAAGATACACTTGATTTGCCAATTAGTGATTGCGAACTCCAAGAAGCAATAAAGCAATTTAAAACAGAAAATCTGGAGAGGACCAAATACACGCAGAATTTTTAAAGCATGCAGGAAAAGAAGCAAGAACCTCAATACGCATGTGGTTTCAAAAAATCTGGGAAACAGGTATTGTACCCTCACCTTGGAAAAAAGCAACAGTAGTGCCCATACTGTGGGCGGGACATGTGGCGTGTATGGGGGAGGGGAGAGGGGTGCACAGGGTTCTGGTGGGGAAACCTGAGAGAAAGAGACCATTGGGGAGGCCCAGACACAGATGGGAGGATAATATTAAGATGGATCTTCAGGAAGTGGGAGGGGGTTGTGAGGACTGGATGGAGTTGGC
>JGI20166J26741_11617806_pt1 | contig 23138 bp, 17 predicted proteins | sample TergutCu122P5_FD_26741 | JGI IMG/M metagenome (IMG submission 26741)
CGTCCGAGATGCCCACATCCTGCGAAAAGTCAGTCGCGGCCACCCAGAGCCGGATGATGTCTGCGCCATACTGACCGGCCACGTCTATCGGTGAGATCGTATTGCCGATGGACTTGCTCATCTTGCGGCCTTCGCCATCGACGGTAAAGCCATGCGTCAGCAGATTCTCGAAGGGCGGGCGCCCGTAGGCGGCCTCGCTCGTGAGGTAGGCAGCCTGGAACCAGCCGCGATGCTGGTCGGAGCCCTCCAGATACATCTGCGCCGGGAAGCTGAGTTCCGGGCGCATCTGCAGTACCGAGGTGTGGCTGACGCCGGACTCCCACCAGACGTCGACGATGTCGGACTCGGGGACCAGCTCCGTAGCGCCGCAGGCCGGGCAAGCCGTGCCTTCCGGCAGGTATTCAGCCGGATCCTTGATGAACCAGGCGTCGGCGCCCTCGCGCCCGAAGAGCGCGATCGTCGCGTCGAAAGTCGCCTCGGTCGCAACGACCTCACCGCAATCTTTACAGTGATGCACCGGGATCGGCACGCCCCAGCTGCGCTGACGCGAGATGCACCAGTCGGGACGCTCGCTGATCATGGCGCCCATGCGGTTGCGCGACCAGGCAGGTATCCAGCGGAACTTATCGAAACCCTCCAGCGCGCGCTGGCGGAGCTCCGTGTCTTCCATCGAAACGAACCACTGCTCGGTCGCGCGGAAAATGACCGGGCTCTTGCAGCGCCAGCAGTGCGGATAGCTGTGCTTGAAGTTCGAGCTGGCGAGCAGGACGCCCCGCTCGCGCAGCCAGTCAAGAATCGGCGTTTCAGCCTCAAAGACTCCCAGGCCCTCGAAGGGACCGCCGCCCGCGTCGAAGACGCCGTTGTCGTCAACGGGCATCTTCGTCGGCAGGCGCCAGCGCTGCCCGCAGAGATAGTCCTCCTGGCCATGACCAGGCGCGGTGTGGACGGCGCCGGTTCCCGTGGTCAGTTCGACATAGGGCTCAGTGACCACCACGCCCCGATCCTCAGGAAAGATCGGACAGGCGTAGCGCAGGCCCTCGAAAGCTGCCCCTTTCAGAGCGAGCGGCTCACCAGAGGCGTCTTTCACGTAGTGCAGACGCTCAGCCTCCAGATCCCAGCCGGCTTCTACGGCCACAGCTTCGACACGATCTTTCGCCATGATGAGCACCTGCTTGTCGCGCACTACTCCCACATAGTCAGCCTCGGGGTTCAGCGCGACGGCCACGTTGGCGGGCAGCGTCCAGGGCGTCGTCGTCCAGATGACCAGATACACGGGCATCGGGCCGTCATCAGCCAGCTCAGAACATGCCACACGGAACTCCGCAGGCGCCTCGTCAAAGGCGAACTTCACGTAGATCGACGGCGAGGGCTCGTCGGCGTATTCGATCTCGGCCTCGGCGAGCGCCGTATGACAGTGCATGCACCAGTGGATGGACTTGCGGCCCCGATAGATCGATCCGTCCAGATAGAGCTTCTTGAAAACCTTGACGTTTCCCGCCTCATAGCTGTGGTTCAGCGTCAGGTAGGGATCGTCCCAATCCCCCAGCACTCCCAGGCGCTTGAACTCGGCGCGCTGCACGTCGATCCAGCCCAGCGCGTACTCGCGGCACAACGTGCGCAGCGCGACTCGCCCGATCGCCGCCATCTTCTCTGGCCCCAGATCCTCCTCAACCTTGTGCTCGATCGGCTGCCCGTGACAATCCCAGCCTGGTACATAGGGACTGCGATAGCCGCGCATGGTCTTGTATTTGACAATCGAATCCTTGAGTATCTTGTTGTAGGCGGTCCCCATGTGAATGTGTCCGTTAGCATAGGGCGGGCCGTCGTGCAGAATGAAATCCGGCGCGCCCTCTCGACGTGCCAGGATCTGCTTGAAAAGTTGATCCTGCTCCCACTTCTCCACCCAGGCAGGCTCGCGCGTGCTCAGATTCGCTCGCATGGGGAACTCGGTCTTCGGCAGGTTCATACTGTCTTTATAGTTAGCCACGGTACTCCTTCAGTAAGCATAAAATCGGTGTTTCCCATTTTAGCACGGCTGCACAAAAGCTCCGCACACTTCATCCTCACGGCAGCTGCAACGATCAAGGAACTCAATTGCGCAGAGTTGCTCAGGCTGAGGGCTCCAGCAGCTCCCGGTACTCCTCGCTTGACAGGGCGGCACGCGCCTGGTCGCGGTAGTCGTTGCTGCGCGCCAGAGTCTCGCGCATGAGTGCGACCAGCAGGTAGCGGCCCTTGGGTGTAAGCGTCACAGCCTCCTCGTCGTTTTGGTCAAGCGCGCCGACCAGCTTCATGTAGGTCATCTCAAGTGGCAGTCCCCGCTGCACGCTTACCCCATACTGTTCTTTGAACTCACGGTTATCGAGGCGCAGGCCGAAGAGCTTGGTCGCAAAGGTGTAGCGCATCGCGGTGACCCGGCGGGTATCGGCGCCGGTCGACTTCGTAATGCCCATCTTGCCCTCCGCGATACGCTGGTGGTACTCAAGCAGACTGAAGGTGTTCGTGTAGTTCGTGTCGATCAGATAAGACATCGCGCCGGAGCCGATGCCCACATACTCGGGGTAGTCAACGATGTACTCGTCGATGATCATGTCCTTGTTGGCAGAAAAAGTCCAGGCGCTCGAGGGGACAAACGCGCCCGAATCCAGCAGTCCCTCACGGATTATCTGATACATGGCGTATTCGCGTCCGTAGTCGATCTTGCCGATCTTGTCACGCAGCGCCTTGCGCTTCTCGGGCGAGGCCATGAGCGGGTAGAAGGTCGTCTGGTTGCAGCCCGTCTGCTTGACAAGTTCGATGTCGCGCTCCAGCGTCTCAAAGGTCTCGGTCGGGAAGTTGTAGATCATGTCCACGTTAAACGAACCAAACTTGCCGCGCATCGACTGGACACGAGCAAGCGTCTCTTCTGCGCTGCCCGTCGTCTGCAGGCGCCCCATCTGGCGCAGCAGGTCATTGTCAAAGCTCTGTACCCCCACTGACAGACGGTCGACGCGCCCGGAAAGCGCGGCGTAGAGCTCGTCGGTCAGATCGATCGGATTGGTCTCGCTTGACACATCTTTGATGTCAGGGAAAAGCCCCTTGGCCTTGTCGATCGTTGCGCTGAGTTCGTCAAGCAGCACCGTCGGCGTGCCACCGCCGATATACATCGCGCCGAAGCGGTAGCCCAGATCGGCCACCATGTCCATCTCCTTGCGCAGCGATTTGAAATAGTCGCGTGCACGATCCTCTTTGAAGTAGAAGCGATTGAAGCTGCAATAGGTGCAGAGCTGGCGACAGAACGGCACATGAATATAAAGCATGTAGATCTTATCGGGATCCGGCGCTGGCACCCGGGCGATGTCAACGGCGTTGTCACCAGCCAGATAGGAGCGATTGAACACGCGGACCACCCGCGTCAGTATTCGTTCAGAGAGCACAGGGCGCCTTTCTTAGTAATAAGAGACCTTAGCGTATAGGACTTTTTATCTTACACCAATTTGCAGATCAGCCAGAAGTTTTTCTGCCGCCTGGCGGCCCCCATCCAGACAATTGGGTACGCCGATACCGCGAAAACAGCCGCCTGCCACTGCGAGACCCGCCAGCGCGGCAACACGCTCTTCGATCTCGGCAACCCTGTCCAGATGCCCGAGCGTATACTGCGCCATGCCGCCTGTCCAGCGATAGAAGCGACTGAAGAGCGGCTCAACAGCAGGATCGAGGTTGAGAACGTCACGAATCTCTGCAAGAATCGTTGCGGTAAGTTCCGCGTCGCTTTTCTCCATAACCCTCTGGTTAAGCGGCGTACCCGCAAATCCCCGCAGGAGCACGCGACCGGCCGGCGCGTGACCGGCCCACTTGCTTGAGGAGAAGGTCAGCGCAAGCAGATCGCGATTCTCCGCTTCGGGCACGAGGACGCCAAAGCCGTCTATCTGCAGATTGAGCGCCGCCTCATCAAAGGCGAAGCTGGCCGTCGCCGAACTGGAGCAAGGTATGGAGGCGTAGAGCTCCGAGAGCCGGGGATCGAAGCTGCGCGTGAGGCGGGCGCCCGCGAAGCTCTCCGTTGCGATGAGCAGCGCATCGAAGCGAAGTTGCTCGGTACTGGTGACCCGCGGCGGATTGGGATCGACATCGCCGGGGTGCGGCGCTGCAGCGTCGTAAGCACTGGGCTGAAGATGCTCGACGGTGAAGGCGAAGCCGCCACCAGGCCCGCCCTGCAGAGCGGTGGCACGGGCGTTCAGACAGATACGCTCGGGGCCGATCGCCTCGCTCAGGGCGTCGGTGAGCTGCTGCAGGCCGCCGGTGAAAGTGGCAAACACCGTCTGCGGCTTCTCGTCGGGATCGGTCGGAGCGGGGCGCGCGGGGCGCTTCGCGTCTGCCAGGATAGCGCCCCGGATCAGCGAACCGTAGTCCTGTTCCATCTGCAGATAGCTGGGAAAACTGGCCGCCAGCGACATGTTCTTCGGGTCGCCGGCATGTACGCCGCCGATGAAGGGTTCGGCGAAGTAATCAAGCGTCTCGCGGCCGAATCTTCGCACGATGAAGCTTTCCAGCGACTCCTCGTTGAGCGTAGCCGGAGCCAGCTCCTTTTTCGGGATCCAGAGTTCTTCAAGCATGCGCCGCTTGCCTTCGTCGCTGAGCAGTTCCGTCTGCAGCAGCGGACCGAGCTCAGTCGGGATGAAGAGCCTGAAGCCACGAGGCAGCGGCAACGGACGCCCGTCGCGTACGATCCAGGTTCCTTTGCGCCGATCATCAGAAGGCAGAAGCGCGTCGTCAAAGCCCAGTTCGCGCGCGATGCGTGCCGGCGCCGGCTTGTAACTGCTGAAGCAGTCGGGTCCGCCGTCGATCAGAAAGGGCGCGCCGGTGAGCGGATCAGGCACGGTCTCGCCCGCGACCTTGCCCCCCGTGCGCGGAAGCTGCTCATAGAGCCTGAAATCGAGGTCGGCGCCCGCCTGCTGCTGCTGGCGCAGGAAGTAAGCGGCGCCGAGGCCGGCCGCTCCCCCGCCGATGATCGCGATATGCGCCGTCATGCGGGATCCCCGGGAGCAGAATGCGTATGCGACAGGGGGTCGGAGGTCCTGTCGCATTCCAGGTCAGCCAGTACCTTGGCCGCGGCCGTCTCGCCGGACTCCAGGCAGTTGGGGATGCCGACGCCCTGGCAGGCGGCGCCGGCCAGGGCCAGGCCCGGCTCGCCCGCCAGACAGGCGTCAAGCTGAGCCATGCGATCCAGATGGCCGACCGTGTACTGCGGCATCGAACGCGGGAAGCGGAAGACCCGGGCATAGATCGGCGCCGCTTCTTCGCGCAGCCCCAGCAGATCGATGAAGCTGTCCCGCGTGAGCTCGATCAGTTCTTCGTCACTGCGGTCAAGCGCCTCCGGATCGCGCGCGCCTCCAACGAAACCGCGCAGCAGCACGGCGCCTTCCGGCGCGCGCCCGTGCCATTTCGAGCTGATCAGCGAAATACCCGTGACGGGCTGCTTTTCGATATCCGGAGACAGTATGCCGTGCCAGTTCTTCGCGAAGGGCGCGTCGGCTTCGTGGAAGCCCAGCACGATCGTCGCACAGGAAGAAAAGGGGATCGTGTTCAGGATCTCTGCCACAGCAGGCACGGAGCCGACAAGCATCCCGGCGCTTGCCCAGGCCGGCGCCGCGCTGATCACCGCGTCTGCGCTGAGCTGCTGACGCTCCCCCGCGCGGTCAACATAGGTCAGTAGGTAGCGTCCGCCCTCGGCGCGCTCTACCCGTTTGACCTCGGCGCCCGTCGTGATGCGCTCACGACCGATACCATCGGCGAGCGCGTCGCACAGCTGCTGCATGCCGCCGACAAAGGAGCTGAAGAAGGTCCGGCGCGGCGCGCCGGGCACAGATGGATGCGCCCTGGCCTGGGCCTCGTTACGCCTGCGCTGTGCGAGAAAGCCGCGAATGAGCGAGCCCTGCTCATGCTCCATCTCAAGGAGCTGCGGATAGGTCGCAAGCGTCGACATGGTCTCGACGTCGGAGCCGTTGACGCCGCCGACAAGCGGCTCAGCCAGGCGTTCCAGGCACTCGCGCCCCAGACGCCGCGTCACAAGCGAAGCGATGCTCTCGTCCTCAATCCCACCGGCCGGTTGCTTCTTGCGGGGCTTGACCAGATCACCGAGCATGCGCAGCTTCGCCGGCCAGGAATACAGGCGTGTGGTCGCCATCGGTAGAATCTTCGTCGGCGCGAAGAGCATGATGCCGTCAGGCAGTTCCACCAAACTGCCGTTCTTGACCAGCCAGGTACCCTTGTTGTCCTCGTTGGTGCCACAGATATCCGCGGCGATGCCCAGTTCAGCCGCCAGTCGCCTGACGGCGGGCTTCGCTGTCAGGTAGGAATCGCTGCCGCCGTCGGCGATCAGACCGTCCGCACGGTCGGTCCAAAGCTGACCGCCGATGCGCGTCGAGGACTCCAAAACCTGGAAATCCAGATCTGCGCCCGCATCGCGCGCACAGTTCAGACGCCAGGCGGCCGTCAGACCGGCGATGCCGGCCCCGATAACAACGACGTGCTTCGTCATGGTTTCAACGCTTCTTTCACTACCTGGATATAGGCCGCAAGCGCGTCATCGACCGCACCCAGCGTCTCGGCGCGCCGGTAGGTCAGGCCCGCCGTCTCGACCTGCTCCTTCAGCTTGATATCAAGATCGTAGAGGACTTCCATGTGATCGGTCGCAAAGCCCAGGGGACAGACCACGATGCTCTGCGAACCAAGCTTGTCGGCATACTCAAGCGCCTCGTCGACTTTTGGCTCAAGCCAGGCGGCGCCACGCGCGCCCTGCGAGCTGTAGGCACAAAACCAGAGTGCTCTCTCGTCAGCCGCAATGGCTTGCATGGTCTGCTCGGCGGCTGTCTGGATCTCCGCGTCGTAGCGCGCCGTGTCCTCGCTGCCGTCAAGCGGCAGGGAGTGCGCCACACAGACGACGAGCGGACGGCACGCACCCCGCAAGGCCTCTGCAAGCCGCGTCGCGGTCGCGGCTATGTAGCTCTGCGTCAATCCGATCGGCTCCGCGGCGAGGACCGCGCAGTCCGTCGTCGCACGAAGCTGCTCAAGCGGCGCAAAGTAGGCCGAATTCGAATGGAAGGGCGTCAGCGACAAATACAGTAAGCGCTCACAACCTTCGGCGCGCAGCGCTTCAACCGCGTCGGCGACAAACGGCGCATTGAACTGCATCCCCCGTCTAACATCCATCTGCAGCGCTGCTTCCAGCTTCTCAGCGAGAGCGGCGGCGATCCGGGGCAGGGGCGAGGATCCGCCAATCAGCTCATACTTCTCAAGGCCGGCACGCAGCACAGACAGCGGCACGGGCGCGCCGCCGAAGATATTCTTAAACATCGGCTCAACGTCATCGAGATCGCGCGGGCCGCCGAAGCCGACCAGTACCGCACCGGTTTTTGGCGCGGCGCTCACTGTGCTGTGCCACCCCGGATGGCCGCGGACTGCTCCTTGACCGATGCGATGAAGTGCTTCGCGCGCGCCGGATCCGTCTCTTTGTTAATGCCGTGACCCAGGTTGAAGATATGGCCCGGACGCGTACCCACCGCAGCAAGAATGTCTGCCACCTTCGCGTCGATGACTTCCTCGCTTGCAAACAGCACCATCGGGTCGATGTTGCCCTGGAGGGCGAATTCAGGAGCAATCGCCTCAAGCGCGCGCGCCATATCCAAACGCCAGTCCAGACCGATGACGTCGCCACCGGCACGTTGCACCAGATCGAGCATCGAAGTCGCCCCATTAGCAAAATGTATCAACGGAACGTCGGCGTTGTAGGCCTTGACCTCGTCGAGTACCCTCTTCGTATAAGGCAGGACTGAAGTGGCATAGTCGCGCGGCGCGACTGAACCAACCCAGCTGTCGAAAAGTTGCAGCACCTGAGCACCCGCGTCGATCTGAGCACAGAGGTAGGCGGCTACCGTCTTGGCGAATTTCGTCATCAGCGCGTCCCAGGCTTTGGGTTCGTTCCACATGAAGGCCTTACAGCGACTGAACTCACGCGTACTGCCACCTTCGATGGCATAGCTTGCCAGCGTAAAAGGCGCCCCCGCAAAGCCGATAAGCGGCACGCGCCCCTCCAGCTCGCGGCGCAGCAGGCGGTGCGACTCCATCACGTAGCCCATGCTTTCGACCGGATCCGGGATGCCGAGCTTCTCCACGTCGGCAGCGCTTTTGACCGGATTGCCGATGACCGGGCCTTTGCCGCTCTGGAAGTCAAGATCCAGACCCATGCCTGGAAACACCACGAGGATGTCACTGAAGATGATCGCCGCATCGACCCCGATGAGATCGACCGGCTGCAGCGTGACCTCGACGGCCAGCTCTGGCGTGTAGCACATCTCCAGAAAGCTGTGCTTCTCGCGCACGGCACGGTACTCAGGTAGGAAACGCCCCGCCTGACGCATCATCCAGACGGGCGTGCGTTCGGTTGCCTCACAGCGCGCGGCGCGTATCAGAAGATCATTTTGAGCCATAGTCAGATGTACGTCCCTTTCTCATGCGACAGCGCCCAGCCGAAACCGACCGGGCGCTGTTTTTGGTGCGACCTTACTGATTCGGACGCGTTTCGATGATGTGATCAACCACCGTCTCGTCAACCAAAGTTGACAAATCGCCGTACTGCTCCTTATCTATGATCCCGGCAGCGATCTTGCGCAGAATACGACGCATGATCTTACCGCTGCGGGTCTTGGGCAGTTCGTTGACAAGATGGATGACGTCCGGCTTGGCAATCGGGCCGATGTTCTTGCGCAGCAGACCGGCAAGACGCTGAGGTATGCCCTCGTCAGCCACAACCCCATCCTTTAAGATGACGTAGGCGTAGATTCCCTCGCCCTTGATCTCATGCGGGAAGCCCACCACGGCCGACTCCGCCACATCAGGATCGCTGTTCAGGCCGGCCTCAATCTCCGCCGTTCCGATGCGATGGCCGCTCACGTTGATCACGTCGTCGACGCGACCCCGCAGCCAGTAGTAGCCATCCGCGTCGCACATGGCGGCATCGCCGCTGAAGTACATGCCGGGATACTGAGAGAAGTAGACTTCCTTGAAGCGGGCGCCCTCCGGATCATCCCAGATCCCGCGCGCCATCGAAGGCCAGGGGAAGGTGATGCACAGGTGTCCGTCCTCGCCCCTGGCGGTTTTCTCATGCGTATTGCTGTCAAGCACGACCGGCCGCATGCCGAAGAAGGGCAGGCCGGCGGAGCTGGGCTTCATCGGCATGGCCCCCGGAAGGGTCGTGAGCATGTGCGCGCCGCCCTCGGTCTGCCACCAGGTATCGACAACCGCGCAACGGTCGCGTCCGATCTCGTGATAGTACCACTCCCAGGCGGCCGGATTGATGGGCTCGCCTACCGAACCGATCACGCGCAGGCTTGACAGGTCGTGCGCCGCGGGTGGCTCGGTACCAAAGCGCATCAGACTGCGGATAGCCGTCGGCGCCGTATAGAACTGGTTGACGCCGTGACGCTCGACGATGTCCCAGAAACGCCCGGGATCCGGATAGGTCGGCACACCCTCGAACAACACAGCGGTCGCGCCAAGCGACAGCGGGCCGTAGGCAATGTAGGAATGCCCGGTGATCCAGCCGACGTCGGCTGTGCAGAAATAGACGTCATCCTCGCGCAGATCGAAGACATACTTGCAGGTCATCGTCGTGCCGAGAAGGTAACCGCCGGTCGTGTGCACGATGCCCTTGGGCTTGCCGGTCGAGCCAGAAGTGTAGAGGATGAAGAGCGGATCTTCCGCGTCAACCCACTCGACCTCACAGTGGTGGCTGATCTCAGGGCGCAGAACTTCCTCGTGATAGTAGACGTCGCGTCCCGGTACCATGTCAACCTGCTGCTGCGTGCGGCTGACCACAATGACCTTCTCCACCGAAGGAGACTCCAGCAGAGCCTCGTCGGCCTGGGCCTTCAGCGGATTGATGCGCCCGCCGCGCATGCCATTGTCCGCCGTGATCAGCACCTTGGCGTTTGAGGCCTGCAGACGATCACGCAGCGCAGCTGCTGAGAATCCGCTGAAGACGACGGTGTGGATCGCGCCGATGCGCGTGCAGGCGAGCATCGCAAAGACGGCCTCGGGGACCATCGGCAGGAAGATCGCGACGACGTCGCCCTTCTTCACACCATAGGATTTCAGGATGTTGGCAAGGCGGCAGACGCGGTTGTAGAGCGCCTGGTAGGTGTAAACCTTGCTCTTGCGCTCGTCGCTTTCCCAGATGAGCGCCGCCTTGTTACGACGACCGTTATGCAGATGACGGTCGATACAGTTGTAGCTGACGTTGGTCTTGCCGCCGGCAAACCAGCTGATGCGCGGGTTGTCAAAATCCCAGTCCAGAACCCTGTCCCAGGGCTCCTTCCAGTACAGAAACTCCTTGGCCTGTTCGGCCCAGAATTTCTCGGGATCGTCGATCGACTGCTGATAGAGATCCTTGTAGGTTTCCATCGAGTCGATCCATGACTTTTGACGAACGTATTCCGTCGGTTCGTAGATGACACCTTCTTCAGTCATCGTAGTATCGGAGGTGGTTGGGTTCTGATGGTCGCTCATCATGGCTCCTCTCTCTGTTGCCGGAGTCAAAGCCGCTTACCGCGGCACGCCTGCGATTGCAACTGCGTGCTCTCTATTCTCTCACAGAGTATCGAAGCAAATGGATTATTTTTTTTGTAACACTTGTTTAAGGCTGGCGAGCGGCCTGATCTGCATTCCAGTTGAACTCAGTGGCAGCAATGAGCGCGGTATTGAAATCCGGGTCGTCGAGCAGTATCACCGGCGTAAGGGTGACGTCCGAAGCAAGCTTTGGACTGACGCCGCCGAGCACGGCGAGCGCGCCTGCCAGCGAGGCATTACCGCGTGCCTGCGTCCTGGCCTGCCAGATGCGGGGGATGAGTCCGAGCGTGACCAGATCGTCTGGATCAAGCGCGGATCCGAAGGCGCCGGCGATGTCGATGCGAGTTACGTCCTCAAATCGGAGTTCGGCCGCCTTGAGCACTCGTATGAGCGCCGTCGCGGTAGCCGCCTTCGCCAGTTGGAGGTCGCGGAGGTAGCGCTGGGAGATCGCCTGTTGTGAGCGCCCGCCCCGCACATACGCTACCCCGCTCGGATCGCGCCTGACCTGCACGTTGCTGTCATCCAGTTTACCGTCCTGGCCCAGCGCTCCCCGGCGCAGCAGGTCGGCCACGTCCGCCAGGATCTGCGAACCAACAAGCCGAAAGCCTCCGCCTTCAAAGGCGGGACCCGCCGGGGCTGAGCAGATGAAAAGCTGCGCGCCTTTTGCCAGTACGATCTCGGCGTTGGTGCCAAGGTCGATGAGCAGGCGGGGCGCCGACACAGAGCCGAACAGGCCGGCGGCAATCAGACCTGCCCGAACGTCGCCGCCTACAAAGGCATCCAATGGTTCCAGAACCCTGATACGCTCAGACCCGAAGAGCTCTGCCAGCGGGCCTGCGTGGCAGCGCAGATCCCGTACCGGGACAAAGGGTGCGGTCGCAAGCGTGCTCACGTCGGCGCCGGTGAAGAGCGCTGCCATCGCAGAGTTGCCTGCGACCACGATCCGCTCGACCTCTGCCACCACGGCCGCAAGCTCAAGTCCCAGCTGCGAACCCGCCTCCGCCAGAAGGCTGATCACCTGCGCCTGCGCCAGGTCGCGCAGACGCTCGGCCTGGCCCGCCAAAGCTGCGCCCAGGCGTGACAGGATGTCGCGTCCAAAGTCGACCGCCTGGGCGTTACGCGCCTCGGCCGATGCCAGCACTTGAGGTTCGCAGTCCTCCAACAGACGAGCCAGCGCAAGCGTTACTGAGCTGGTCCCCAGATCGATCGCTATGCCATAGCGCGGTCTCATGCGCTTCGACCCTAGACCATCACCGGGTCAAACGCCCTGCCACCCAACACATGGAAATGCAGATGAAGTACCGACTGCTGGGCGTCGGCGCCGTTGTTCTGAATCAGACGATACCCCGATTGATCGATGCCTTTGATACGAGCGACCTCGTGCGCAACCCGCAGAATGCGTCCCAGCAGCTCCTCGTCAGGGTCGTCGTTTAAGCTGACGTAGTGCTTCTTCGGGATGATCAGGGTGTGGATCGGCGCCTGAGGGCTGATGTCATCGAAGGCCACCACCAACTCGTCCTCATAGATGAACGGCCCGCCGATCTTTCCGGCGACGATCTTGCAAAACAGACAATCCTCCATGATCAGTCCTCCCTTTCGACTTCGATGACCGCGCGCGATTCCTCGCTGACCTGGAGCTCCTCCAGACGCTTAACGCTGACCTCGCCCATCAGCACCTCGACCTGCTGCCGGGCTTCGTCGAGCTTCTTGTTCAGGGCCGTGATCAGCGCGACTCCCCGCTCATAAGCCGCCAGAGAGTCCTCGAGCTCAAGCGTGCCTGCCTCCAGGCCGGTCACGATGGTCTGTAGTTCTCCTATGGACTGCGCGAAGGGCTGCGCCTCCAGATCGGCGGCGGTCTTCTTCTCTGTCACCGTGTATCTCCGTTCTCTTTGGTATTGACTGTCGTCATCAGGCTTCCGTCTGCCAGGCGCAAGGCGAGCTCGTCGCCCGGCTCGACCTGCGCGACGCTTTTCACGATCGCGCCCATGCCCGGCAACGTGGCATACGCGTAACCGCGCGCCAGGACCTTCAGAGGTGAGAGAGCGTCCAGGCGCGCCGCCTGGAACGCCAGCTTGTCACCGGCTGCCTGCAGACGTGCAGGCATCGCACGCTCCAGGCGCTCGGCCAGCAGATCGACGCTCTGCATCTGCACCGCGAACAGGTTCTGCGGGTCACGCAGACAGGGGCGCTCCTGCAGATGACGCAGGCGCTCTTCGTCGCGTGAAACCCGATTGCCGAATCCGGTCGCCAGACGCCGCGCGCTTTGGGCCAACCACGTCCGCAGATCTGCCGCATCAGGCGTGACCGCTTCTGCAGCGGCGGTCGGCGTCGAAGCACGCTGGTCGGCCACCAGGTCGGCGATCGAGGTGTCCGGTTCATGCCCGATGCCCGTCACGACCGGGGTCTGTGCCGCGGCAATCGCGCGCGCGACCGGTTCTTCAGAGAAGGGCAGGAGGTTCTCATAAGAACCCCCGCCGCGTACCAGCAGGATCACATCGGCCCCCGCGCCATCGGCCGCCCGCAGTCCGGCGACGATCGAGGCGGCCGCGCCGACGCCTTCTACTTGAGCGCCGCAGAGCAGCACGCGTGCCACCGGCCAGCGCCGCGCGAGCGTGCGCAGCACATCCTGGACGGCGGCGCCCTGCGGCGAGGTCACAAGCGCGATGCGCTCAGGATAAAACGGCAGCGCCCGTTTGCGCGCCTCGTCCATGAGACCTTCTGCTTGCAAGGCCCGCGCGCGCCGGGCGACTTCCATGCGCAGGCGACCCTCGCCCACCGGCTCGATAGCATCGACGTAGAACTGCAAATCGCCGCGCACCGGATAGAGTGAGAAAGCGCCCTCAAGTTCGACTTGCTCGCCCAGCTGAAGTCGCGTCCCGCAGGCGTCGTAGCGATTGCGCCACATCAGACAGGGCAGTTTGCCCCTGCCGTCAGACAGCGCGAAGTACACCGCCTTGTAGCCGGCCTTGTCGCTCAGCTCGGAGACCTCGCCTACCACCCGCAACCGCAGTGTCTCAAGCGCGGTCTTTGCCAGAAGCAGGGCGTCGCTGACCGACAGGGGGACGTCATCTGGCACAGCGTCGGATCCCGGCTGATCCGGGCAGGCGAAGAAGTCCTCGCCGGAAAGCTCCCCCTCAAGCTCGTTGAAGAAACCAGGGCTGGTCATAGACGTCCACACAGAGCCATCACAGGAAGCGGAGGTCTAGCTCCGACGGCTGCCCAGGGAGAGGTAGAAGGCCAGATACAGCAGGGACACCAGAGCCGCCGCCACGTAGGTCATGGCCGCTGCGGTCAGCATGCTGCGTCCGCCGGAAAGCTCGTCGGGTCCCAGTATCGCCAGGTCGCGCAGCTGGCCCATCGCGCGCCGGGAGGCGTCGATCTCAACCGGCAGCGTCACGATCTGAAAGAGCACGGCCGCCGAATACAGGATGATGCCTGCCCACAGCGCATAGAAGCCCAGACTGCGCGGCGCCAGCCCCAGAAAAAAGCCGCCGATGATCAGTATCATCGAGAAGCGCGAGCTGAAGTTCACCGCCGGTACCAGCGCGGTGCGGATGCGCCCGAAGACATAGCCATGCGCATCCTGGATGGCGTGACCGCACTCGTGCGCGGCCACGGCGGCGGCAGCCACGGTACTTGCCCCATAGACGGAATCCGACAAGGACACGATGCCACTGCTGGGGTCGTAGTGATCGGTGAGCGAGCCGGAGACCTGCTGGATGCCCACCGCGCCGCGGCTCACGCGTCCGTCAGTCGACGCGATGTTGTTGGACTGCAAAATGCGCTGCGCGACCTGCGCGCCCGTCATCCCGTTAGCCAGGGGTATCCGTGAATACTTCTTATTGGCGCGCGAGATTCCCAGCTGCGCCAGACCTCCGATCGCCATCGCGATGACCATGACGATGATGTAGTTCGTGTTGCCGAGAAACATCTCTGCTCCTTACCTGTCCTCGCCGCTGCGATTGCTTACGACTTTCAGTCTATCACCCTCCAGTGACAAGACGAGATTTCCTTGCAGAAGCTGCAAAAGTTCCGTGCCGACGATCTCGCGACGCCAGCCCTGAAGCAGGGGCGACTCCTCGTCAGGACTCAAGGCAAAGGCCTCCAGCTGACCACGACGCGCCAGAAGCGTGGTGGCGATGTTGTTCTCCCGCGCGCGCAGGCGCACCAGGGCAGACATCAGGTCGACTACCGCGCTCACATCACGCTTGGAGCGCTGACCGGCCGGCGGCTCCGGCCACTGCTCAGGCGCAAGATTGGCGCCCGCGCTCACCGCGGACAGCAACGAGCTCAACTGCGACGCGCTGCGTCGATTGACGCCGCGGATCTGCTTCAGCTCAGCTTCTGTCTTCGGCAGACGACGGGCGATCTCTACCAGGCTTTCGTCACCAAGTATCCAGCGTCGCGGACGGTCGGACCTGCGTGCCTGCTCCTCGCGCCAGGCGCCCAACTCGCGCGCGACCGCCAGATGCACGCCTCTCAGCTGTCCGGCGTGTTTAACCTTCCGGTAGGCTTCGCGCGGGTCAGGATTCAGCGCCGCCAGATCGGTTTTGGCCCGAAACGTCGGCTGCAGCCAGGACAGACGCCCGGTTTCCTCAAGTTTGGCGCGCAGCAGCGGGTACAGCCGCAGCAGATAGATGACGTCTTCTGCCGCGTAGCTCAACTGGGCCTTCGTCAAAGGGCGGCGCGCCCAGTCGGTAAAACTGTCGGCTTTCCTGAGCTTCACGTCAAGCTCGCCTGCAACCAGAGCTCCGTAGCCGACCTGCGTGTTGTAGCCCGCAAGCTCCGCCGCGTCCTGGGTGTCAAAGTAGGGCGAGGCGACCACGCCGCAGACCTGGTAGAGGATCTCAAGATCCTGTCCTCCGGCGTGAAAGACCTTCGTGACGCGCTGATTCGTGAGCAGTTCCGCAAGCAGCCGGTAGTCCCTGACCCGCAGGGCGTCGATCAGCAGCACCTCCTCTTCGGTCGCGATCTGAAGCAGGCAGAGCTTCGCGTAGTAGGTTTTCTCACGCATGAACTCCGTGTCGATCGCGATGACCGGAAGATCCTGCAGGGCTGCGAGCGCTTCGGCAACCTCAGCGTCAGTTTCAAGGTAGTGTACGGCGCCCGCTGTCTCTGTGGAAAAATCGAGGCTCATCAGACGGGCTCCAGCGCGCCGATAAGCGCAGTCAGATCCTGATCGTTAAGACCGGCGATGAAGCGGGAGGCCTCCATCTGCGGCGCGCGTTCGGCTGCCTGGTCGGGCGTCAGCCCCCGCAGGCGCTCCTCCAGCTGGCCTACCGGCTCACGCTCGAAGTAGTCCCCGTAGAGGCGCGCCGCCTCAATGTGGCGGGCCGGATCCAGCGCCACGCACAAGAGCACCGTGCCGGCCGAAGTCAGCGCCTCGGCCTGCAGATCGTAGCAGGGAGACGCAGCCCAGTTCCAGGTATCTCGCCGGTAGCGCTCATCGGCAAGAGCGGCGGCACAGCTCAGCTCGTCTGCGCTCAGCGGACGCTCCTCGACGTCGCCGCCTTCAGCAAAACAGGCAGCCAGCGTCGCGCGGAACTCCTCGAACGACACCGTGAGGTGCTCGCTTAGGTTGGTGACCCGTGAGGCATGCGAGGCCACTCCCGGCCGCTCGCCCGTCAGATCGAGCTGCCGGCGCTTCGGCCTCAGAGCGCGCCCCAGCACGCTCAGATCCGTGTCAAAGAGCAGCGCCCCGTGCTGCATCAGGGTGCTTCCTCGACGATACTGAGCCAGCCCGCTGAACTTGCGGCCCGCAAGCGTCAGGTCGTTGCGACCGGAAAGCTCGGCGGCGACACCCAGGCGCGCCAGCGCGCAGATCACCGGACGGGCGAAGTGACTGAAGTCCGGCGCGCGCCGGTCGACCCCCCGCGTGATGACGGTAAAACACAGAGTGCCGCGGTCATGATAGACTGCGCCCCCGCCAGACAGGCGGCGCACGACCATGATCCCCTGCTCAGCGCAGTAGGCGCGGTCGACCTGCAGCTCGGTGTTCTGGTGGCGCCCCACGACCACAACCGGGTCGTTGCGCCAGAGCATAACGACATCGGCGCCGTCGTCTGCGCCCGCGAGCAGCTCTTCGGTCGCAAGATTGAGCGCCGCATCAAAGGACTCTGTTGAAAGAAAGCGCAGCACTCCTGGTGACGCCCCCACTCCTACTCCACTTTCAGCGCGCCATCGCGCGCAAGAGCGAGCGGGCGGGCGGGAAGACGATCCGCAAAGGTGGCGCCCACGCCCGCGTTGAATACTTCGGCGACCGCGCGCGCACGCTCGAAGGCCGTGGCGTCGTCGCGGTCGATGATCAGGGCCGCAACCGTCGGACCGGCGCCCGAAAGGAAGGCCCCGTCGGCGCCGGTCGCAAGCAGCGCCGCGCGCACCGCCTCAAAGTCTTCGATCAGCGTCGCCCGGTAAGGTTCGTGCAGACGATCACTCATGGCTGCACGCAGGGCGGCAGGCTGCGCGTCGAGGATCGAGGCGACCAGCAGCGCCGTATGCGACAGGTTATAGATCGCGTCCTCGCGCGAGACCTGTGCCGGCAGAACCCGGCGCGCCTCAGAGGTCCGCAGCTCCCGGCGGGAGGGAACCACCACCGTCGCGAGCCCCGCCGCCGGGCGGATGCTGACACAATGAGCTCCGGTTTCCGTCTCCGTCCAGCAGATCGTAAAGCCGCCCAGCAGAGCCGGCGCCACGTTATCAGGATGGCCTTCGGCCTCCGTCAGCAGCTGGAGCAGACGCTCATTGTCGGGAATCAGCGCCGGAGCAAGCTCGGGCAGCTGGCTCAGCAAGTCGCGCGCCAGCAGCATGCCGCCCACGAGCGCCGTGCTCGACGAGCCCAGCCCGTTTGCCAGCGGCACCGCGCTCTCGCTGAAGACCCGGGCGCACAGGTCAAAGCGCCCCGCCTCAGAAAAGATCTGCCGCATCGCGTCGGTCACGAGGTCGTGGTCCTGCGCGTTCATCTCGTCGGCGCCCAGGCCGCGTGCGGTAAAGGCCCAGCTGTCGGCCAGTTCGGCCTCAAAGCGGTTGTAGAGCTCCAGAGCGATCCCCAGGCAGTCGAAGCCCGGCCCCAGATTGGTCGTCGAAGCCGGCACCAGATACGCAGCGCGAGGCGCCATGTCAGAGCGCCTCCACCCGGATGAGCGCCGCGATGTTCTTGACAACGTCGAGTTCCTCAAGTCGGCTGAGGATGCGACGGACAGCCTCCTCGCGCGCGCGATGCGTGACGTAGATGATCTCAGCAGTGCCGTCATGCGCGACGCCCTGCTGTATGATCGAGTCCAGGCTGACGTCCGCATCAGCAAACACCGCCGTCATCTGTGCGAGCACGCCGCTCTTGTCATCGACAATCATGCGCAGGTAGTAGCAGGTCTCCAGATCTTCGAAGGGGCGAATGGCGACCTCATCGGTGCAGGTGCAACCGACCGTCGTATTGCCCGCAGCCAGTGCGCGCGCGGCCTCGATCACATCGCCGACTACCGCGCTTGCCGCAGCCCCCGCGCCGGCGCCCTCGCCAAAGAACATGACGTCGCCCACCGCGTCGCCCACCGCATAGATTGCGTTGTAGACGCCGCTGACCGAGGCGAGCTGATGCGTGGAGGGGATCATCGTCGGATGCACCCGGATGTCGATGCCGGCAGAAGTCAGCCGCGCCAGAGCAAGCAGCTTGACCGCGTAGCCCATCTGCGCCGCGTAGGCAACGTCCGTCGCCGACAGATCACGGATGCCCTCAACGTGGACCTGATCAAGCGTGACGGTCGTGTGAAAGGCGATGCTCGCCAGGATAGCGATCTTGGCGGCAGCGTCCAGCCCGTCGACGTCAGCGGAGGGGTCAGCCTCCGCATAGCCCAGCGACTGCGCCTCGGCAAGCGCCTCATCGTAGGAGAGCCCCCGCCCCGTCATGTGCGTCAGCATGTAGTTGGTCGTGCCGTTGACGATGCCGAGCACGTCGGTGATCGCATTGGCGGTCAGCGCATGCTTCAAAGGCTCGATGATCGGGATGCCACCGCCGACGCTCGCCTCGAAGCGCAGCTCAAGACCGTGGTCCTCGGCGGTCTTGAGCAGCTCGTGCCCGGAGGTCGCCATCAGCGCCTTGTTCGCCGTCACGACCCGCTTACCCGCCTCAAGCGCCGCAGCTACCACATCCTTGGCAACGCCGGTGCCCCCGATAAGTTCGATGATGATATCGATCTCAGGATCAGCAATCACCGCGAAGGCGTCGTCGGTACAGATCGCAGGATCAAGCCCCAGCTGCCCAAAGCGCGCCGTATTACGATCCGCCGCCCGCGCAAGCCGCAAGTCGAGCCCATAATGACGCTGGAAATCTCCCGCATGCTTCTGCAGGATATCAACTACGCCGCCGCCAACGGTACCCAGCCCGATAAGTCCGATATTGACTGTTTTCATAGGTATTCGCTTTCTCTCATACTTGGGATTCTCAGTATACTGGATAGCCCCAGCTCCAGACTACTTTCACACAAAGAGAGCGCGAAGCGAGGCCCAGTTTTGCGGGGTTGCTCTCAAGTCAGCGACTTGGGGCCCCTGGCGCTCTCTACAAAGGCAGCTCGAAGCTGAAGCGCGCGCCGCCGGCGTCGATGTTTTCTGCCGCTATTGTACCGCCGTGCGCGTCGATGATCGACTTGCAGATGGAAAGGCCGATGCCAAAGCCGCGCGCCGAGTCTGCGTCGGCGCTGGTCTCAGGCAGGTCGCTGAACAGGGCGGGAAGGTCCTCGCGCGCCAGGCCGCTGCCACAGTCCTCGACCTCGAAACGCGCGCGCGCGCCCTGCCGGCTGACGCGGACCTGAATCGCTGCGTCCTGCCGGTTGTGTATCAGCGCGTTTTCAAGCAGATTCATCAGAACCTGCTCGATCAGGATGCCGTCCATCGGAACGATCAGCACCTTGTCTGGCGCCTGCACGCTGATGCGCGCCTGCCCGTAGCGCGCCCGGATGCGGCTGACTGACTCGCTGACGATCTCCTCGACCGCCTCGGGTGACTTGACCAGCTTGGCGCCTTCCTCGCTGATCCGGGTCACTGACAGCAGGTTTTCGACCATCCGGATCAGCCAGCTTGAGTCGTCCTTGATGTTGTAGAGGAGCTTTTCCTTTTCGGCCTCTGAGAGCGCGTCGGGGTTCTCGAGGATGGCGGAGCTCGCGCCGAGGATGCCGGTCAGTGGGGTGCGCAGGTCATGGCTGATGGCGCGCAGCAGCGTGCTACGGACCTTCTCCTTCTCCGTGGATTCATTGGCCTGGCGCTGCGCGTCGGAGGAGGCCTGGCGGTCAAGGGCCATGGCCGCTTGGGCAACGATGAGCTGCAGGAAGAACTTGCTGTCCTGACTGAGCAGCTCGGTACCCTTCTCGCGTGCCAGACCAATCACGCCCAGCACCTTGCCCTGCGTAACCACGGGCAGATAGAACGCCGCCGCGCCGCCCAGCGTGTCGGTGCCCGCGCCCGCCGGTTTCTTGTTGAGGTAGCACCAGGTGGCAACCGCCGCCTCGTCGCTTTGTAGCAAGACGTCGGAGTCGTCGCCCGGTTTTCTCAAAATGACAGCGTTGCCCTCCTTGCGCGGATCGGTGTAGAACACCACCGAGCGACCGAACAGCTTCATTACGTAAGAGTTGATCTGGTCGATGATGTTACGCGTACCCCGCGTCACAAGCAGCTTGCGATTGATCTCGTAGAGAATCTCGGTGCGCTGCTCGCTCCTGACGGCAAGTTTGGCCTGCGTTTTAACCCGCGCCGTCATCGTCGAGGTGATGATCGCGACCAGCAGCATGATGATGAAGGTAACGGGATAGCCCGGCGCGATCGCGTTGAAGGTGAGGAAGGGATGCGTGAAGAAGAAGTTGAAGATCAACACGCTTAAAACCGAGGCGGTGGCGCCATAGATAAAGCCCCGCGTGATGCGCGAGACGATCAGCACCGCCAGAATGTAGACCATGATGATGTTCTGATCCCCGATATGCAGCGCCTCAAGACCGAAGGAGATGCCCGTCGCCAGGACCAACAGTCCCATCGCCTTAGCCAGATCGCTCCAGGAGAAGGCGATGTCCCGGCGCCAGGGACGCTTGATGTTTTTGGCCCCGAAGCCCCCGACATCGGGTATCACGTGGATCTCGACGTTGGGGAGCAGCGTGCTGAGGCGATCCTCGAAGTCAGCCCGCAGGAAGTGACGACGGCTCTTGCCGATGACGACGTTCGTGATGCCGGAAAGTTTCGCGTATTCGGCAACCGCGTCGGCGATGTCCAGACCGCAGAGCGTGATGATGTCTGCGCCCAGACGCTCGGCGAGCGCGAGGTTCGTACGCTTACAGCGCTGCTGCTCATCGGTAAGGTCTTCGGCGTCCTTGCTCTCGACGTAGACGGCGACCCAGGGGATGAAAAACGCACTCGCCATGCGGGCGGCCCAGCGGATGCAGCGCGCCGACGAGGGCGTGTGAGTGACGCAGACCATGAGTTTGCTGCTCGCCATCTTCTCGGTGACCTGGCGCTCGGTCTGATTGTCGTGGCTGATCCGGTCGGCGACCTTGCGCATCGCGATCTCGCGCAGTAGTTTGAGATTGGCCTTCGTAAAGAAGTGATCCATGGCCGTCGCCGCGCGATCCGGCCGATAGATCTTGCCGTCTTCAAAGCGCTGCAGCAGCTCGTCGGGTTCGACGTCGACGATCTTGACCATGTCCGCCTGGTCGAAGATGTAGTCCGGAACAGTCTCGCTGACCGTGATCTTCGTGATGTCGCCAACGATGTTGTTGAGGCTTTCGATGTGCTGGACGTTGACCGTGGTATAGACGTTGATCCCCGCGTTGAGCAGCTCCTCGACATCCTGATAGCGCTTCTTGTTGCGCAGGCCCTCGGCGTTGGTGTGGGCCAGCTCGTCAATGAGTATCAGCGCCGGGCGCCGGTCAAGCGCCGCGTCAAGGTCAAATTCCCTGAGCTCGATGTTTTTGTAAGTGACGATCTTGGGAGGGAGCAGCGCCAGGCCCTCCAACAGGTGCAGGGTCTCGGGGCGAGCATGGGGCTCGACGTAGCCGACCAGCAGATCGGCGCCCGCAGCGGCAAGTTCCTGCGCTTCGTCAAGCATCGCGTAGGTCTTGCCCACACCGGCCGCATAGCCGAAGAATATCTTCAGCTTACCACGGGTGCTTTCGGTCTGGGCCGCCTCTTCAAGCAGGCCTTCGGGATCGGGGCGCAGTTCATCCATGATCAGAGCACGCCGTCCAAAGCAAGGTTTACCTTCAGCACGTTGACCGTCGGCTCCCCGATAAAGCCCAGGAAACGCTTCGTCGTGTACTTCTTGATGACCGCGCGCACGTCGTCCTCGCTCAGCTTACGTTCGCGAGCGACGCGCGCCACCTGGTATTCGGCCGCTTCCGGCGTGATGTTGGGATCGACGCCGCTGCCTGAGGCCGTAACCAGATCGGCAGGGATCGGCGCGGTGTTGCCGGGATCCAGGTCGTGGAACCACTGCACACGCTCTGCGACGAGCTTCTGTTGCTCATCGGAGGTCGGCGAGAGGTTCGAGACCGTCATCGGACGCCCGATCAGATACGGGGGATCGGTGAACTTCTGCGCGATCAGGGCCGAACCGAAGTCCTTCTTCGTGCCGTCCTTCAGCGTGACGGTGATGATGCTCCCGTTTGCCTGATGCGGGAAGGCGAGTTGAGCGACGCCGGTCATCGCCGCCGTGTAGATAAGACCGCAGATCACGACCATTGCCAGCAGAAGCAACGCCGCCGGACGTAGCTGTTTCAGAAAAAGGTTCATCTACTTCACCCCGCAGACGGTCAGAATCATATCGATCAGCTTGATCGCGATAAACGGAGACAGCAGTCCTCCCAGCCCGTAGACCAGCAGATTGCGCGAAAGCATCTTGCCGGCCGGCAGCTCGCGGTACTTCACGCCTTTAAGCGCGAGCGGGATCAGCGCGACGATGATGAGCGCGTTGTAGATAATCGCCGATAAGATCGCGGTCGTGGCGCTGGTCAGACCCATGAAGTTAAGCTGTTTGAGCGCGGGATAGATCGCGAAGAACAGCACGGGGATGATCGCGAAATACTTCGCGACGTCGTTGGCGACACTGAAGGTCGTGAGCGAGCCGCGCGTCATGAGCAACTGCTTGCCGATACGCACGATGTCTATCAACTTGGTCGGACTGGAGTCCAGGTCGACCATGTTGCCGGCCTCCTTGGCCGCCTGCGTGCCGGAGTTCATGGCCACGGCCACGTCAGCCTGCGCGAGCGCCGGCGCGTCGTTGGTGCCGTCGCCAGTCATCGCGACGAGGTGACCCTTGGCCTGATAGTCACGGATCAGTGTGAGCTTGGCCTCCGGCGTGGCTTCCGCCAGGAAGTCGTCGACGCCGGCCTCCGCGGCGATGGCCGCGGCGGTCATGGGGTTATCCCCGGTGATCATGATGGTCTTGATACCCATCTTGCGCAGATCGCCAAAGCGCTCCTTGACGCCGTTTTTCACGATGTCCTTGAGGTAGATGACGCCCAGCACCCGCTTGTTCTTCACGACCACGAGCGGCGTGCCGCCCTTGGTCG
>JGI20166J26741_11620028_pt1 | contig 23052 bp, 7 predicted proteins | sample TergutCu122P5_FD_26741 | JGI IMG/M metagenome (IMG submission 26741)
AATAGCTAGGGAGGGGGGAGGAATAGCACGCGGACCAATAGTAAACAGTCCTTTATCTGTTTCAGCAATGTAAGAGGCAGGCGCGCATCGCCGCCGGTATCCAGTCTCTACGAGATGTCAAACCTCAAACTGCTCGTAACACAGTATCACGGTGTGCCGCGCCAGGCCTCGGGCAGCCAACATCCTCCAGCGGAGAGGGTCCTACTGCGCCGCCTCTACTTTCTCAACTCAGATCGTTCCAATTACGTCTGCCTGGGCTTCTACTCAAGCTGGTTACCGGGCCTGCTTCGAGCTTGGTGGGGCAAGGCATGCGCCAGTAATCTTGCCTCCATCTCTCATCCCTACACTGGCACTTCACCTACCTAAACAGTGCGAGCATCTGGTCAGGGGCGAGCATTACAAGTGCAACGAAATGTCGCTCCGGATGCAGACCGTCGATGAAAACTCAGCCAAGATCATCCTCTATCAAACATCCATTGCCCTCGGGCTACACGAACTCTAGTACCTAGTGTTAAATCTCACTACACTAGCGAATCAGGTGGCGCGGTACAGGATAGCCGAAGCCGACGTATCAACGTACGTGCAGATTGCTGCGGGAGCAGTGAGCTTTGTTCCACCTAAAGAATCATCATGTCTGTATGTGCAGTATGACGTACTTTTCGAAGATATTAATAAATATGTGTTTCCATGAACAATAAACAGATACCTATGTGTAAGAAATATTTTAGATAATAAAATTTACTGTTAAAACATTTACCCCTTTTTTCTTATTGTCACCATCTTCCTCACCCAACTCCCACAATACGTGCGCATTAAGTTTATTTTTAAACACCACGACAAGGTTAACATAACGAGTCATCTCCTCATGACGTCACTGGTCAAGAAGCAGCTAGCCGAAAGTCAAACAGGTGCCTGAAGAAAACCTTTATTCCCTACAACATTAAAACAGTACCGTTCAACATCACAGTCAGGTTAGCGCAGCAGCTGGCTGCAGGACAAACGCGGCAGCTGGCCTAGAGCATAACACGTATTAAACTTATTCCTAAACACACACCATAGGGTTAACATGGTGAGTCATCTCCTTGTGACGTCAACGGTTAAGGACCAGCACGTGCCTGAAGAAAACCTCTATTCCCACAACATTATTAAACATTAAATTTCAACCTCATAATCAGGTTAGTGCCGCCGCCGGCTGCAGGGCAAACACAGCAGTCGGCCAAGAGCATAACATGTATTAACATTGTGAGTCACCTCCTTATCACGTCAGCGGTTAAGAAGCAGCTAGCCGAACGTCTCGCGCGTGCCTAAAGAAAACCCCTATTCCCTACATTATTATCAAACCCTAAAGTTCAACCTCATACTCAAAATGATGCCCCTGCCGGGTGCTGCGCAAACACAGCAGCTGGCCGAAAGCCTAACACACATCAACCAAGGGCAAGGATGGAGGGGGGTTGTGTCATAGGTCAAAGGTCACTGCGGAGGAGGGAAGGATATTTATATCATGATTACGTCATAGGTTAATGGGCACCTAGCAGAGGAGTTACCTCATACACATGTCATAGGCCAAGGTCAAAAGTCAAGGTCATCTTTAGGCCCAACTCGAGCCATTCTACTAACGTGGCTAATTTGGTTTTATGCGGTAAAGCTTTAGTCTGATTTTTGATGACGGTCCCTTGTGGATCGAAACATGTAAGAATTTTCAGTGTCATGTTGTAATATAAATGTCTAAGGAACAATACACAGCATTTTTAGGTTGAGGGGTGCGAATAAATTTCGTTCCTTCTAACGCCCTTTTTATTGCACGGAACTTAATTTGCTTTCCACAGACATTTATTGGTACTAGAAAGTTCGGATTTGTGTTCTTCTTACCAAATTTGACACCCTTTACTTTGACTTTTCAGTCTACTGGTATCAGTTTGTGACCAGACTGTTGCTATGTGCGAATGTCGCGTCACATAGCGGTGCTATTGAAGATTTAAGTCTTCTGGGATGTGGTGCCATGTAGATTGGTGAGTACCTGAATGCGTTTCGAGGAATACGCTGTCTCGGTCTTCAGGAATTGCACAGTGTCAGAATACCCTGAAGTTGGAAGCAACAAGTTTCTCCGAACCGTCGGCAACCAATAGACGCGGTCCTATCTTACACGATCTAGCCCTCTAAATATAATTTATGTTTTAATGGTAAAATATTTATCTTTTAAGTGTCTTATTTAACGGCGCTGCTAATTGTTGCCACGAATGTTTGAGAACGAAGAATTGGTGGAACCGCCTGAGCCATGACACGGATCGTAAGAAATTACGTGTGTTCAGAATACCCGTGCGCATTTCGTAAGCTGTCAATAACCTGTTTCATCCTTCATTATCACAGCTGTGAATATTTGACTGATTTGGACAAAATGTGGCATTAGGTTTCCTTAAACATTTTCCATACCCTGTGACATTCGGCGTACAGTCATCATAAGAAACATCGTTAAATCGTAGTAAATCACTTTGCGACGTAAAAAATAGTTTTGTAACAATTTAAACGTTGAAAGAGATGTTGAAAATATTTTGAAGTATTGGCAGTTCTTAGCGAAATACGAAGACAAATAAACCGGGTTTAATGTGAGGTAAAAAAAAATCTGTGTTTGTTTACACAACGTGGAAATCAAGTGTCAAACTGCACCTGATATTAACACACATCTAATTACACCGTATGATGTGCACGGACAGATGTTTTTACATTAACTTCATTATGTCTGTGTGTCTGTCTGTCCATTTGAACGTGGCATTGCATGAAGACCCACACAGGTAGCTATAATGTGTGCATTACATGAAGACATACAAAGGTAGCTATGATGTGCGCATTACATGAAGACACACAAAGGTAGTTATAACCTACGCATTACATGAAGACCCACAAAGGTAGTTATAACGTGCGCATTGAACGAACACCCACCTAAGTTTCTATGCGCATCTCGAAAGTAATTCGCTGAACATTTATTTAATAAAAAACACTTCAAAGAGAATAAAAATAGCGAAGAAAAATGAACGGCACGAATTGTGAGCAGTGTAATTCCCACACGTCTTACGGGATTCGAGATTATTAAACTATAGGGGAAGAGCGACCGCGTCATTGTCGTTTTATTATGCCTACATTTCCTATCTTATTTTTAGAGAAAGAAAATGAAGATGTCCCTAGAAATGAATAAAGGACGTTGCCTGATACGAAAACGTCACATTTGCATGCAAGTTTAGAAAATTATATTCTAGTGCAGGAAAGCACAGTAACAAAAACCGCACGTTGAAGTCATTGACTGAGACAACGAGTAGGCTTCACCTCAGCCCGACAGCCTTTCTGCAGTATCGATTATACTTTTTCTTTCCATTAGGCCAGCCATCATATCTGCTGTTTTACTTTCAGCGAGTCTAAGCCCATTAAACTAATAACTCTTAGCTTTTGCCCTCGAGATAAGACTTGAGTAACAAATTGTCTAGGAATATCATGCATCCGAAATGTAATTTCTAGGAACAAGAAATGAAACCATGTATTTCTGGCAGTAAAGTGCCTTTATCCGCCAACCCCTCTGCCCTCAATTTCGGCGGTATCTCTCTTTATAACTCCTCGTTTTAATGAAACAAACCTTCCTGTTTCGTGGGGCGGCAGTTACCTTTAAATGTTTCAGCAGGAGTCTCTTCTGTCGGAATCATTAGACGGTATTTTCAGAGCACATTCACGTTTGTCCGTCCGCCATCTATAAGCTAAACCTTAACAATAAACATTTGCTTTCAAGATTGAAATTTTATCTCTTCTTATCATATGAGACAGCAGAAAGAGGAGATGGACTGTGCACATAGCATGTAAAAGTTTGATACAAAAATTTAAGATAACTATCTTTTGGAAAACGTAGACAAAAACGCAGTGATAAGGTTTTGATCTGCCTTGGAATTAGGTGTGGGCAGGATATGATCCAGTAAAGTGCTCTTGTACATACGGTAAATAAACATCAGGTTTCCATGAAATTGGTATCCGCCTGTATCCTTGCTATTCCCCGGTATGAAACCCTTCATTCAATGACAACTGAATCTGAGTCATTTGATAAAAGACAATTAAACTGAAAACACGCAGTGCGAAAATGAAATTTTGGTTATGGTGCGTACAGCAGGTCCATCTAAAAGAACTGTCGCTCTGATAGTCGGGCGTTCTCCATCCAATGTGCAAATCACATACAAGCGCAATATGTCTTTGAATATTATTAATCCCAGAGGATGGATACGGACGCTAGTCGAAACACGTAGAGTGCTTATGTAATTTAAATGTTGGTGTAATTAATTGTTAAGCCGATCCAAGTGGCCGCGCGGTCCATGGCGTAGGCCTGCGGCCTCTCGCCTGCTGAGATTGTGGATTCTAATCCCGCCGGGGGAATGAATGTTTTAGTCTGTTGTTAGTAGTTTGTGTTGTCAGGTACAGGTCTCTGCGACGAGCCAGTCACTCGTCCAAAGGAGTCCTACCGACTGTGGTGCGTCGTTGTGTGTGATCTAGAAACCTCAAGAATGAGGAGGCCATACCCAACGTTGGGTCGCAGCGCCACAAGGAAAAAAAATAAGTTGGTAAATGAACTTGTCCATGTCACCTTCCTTGTTGTCATGAGCTTGGGAAGTACAGTGACAGTGTCTGTGATAGCGTCCTATCCACATTTTAACATCCTGCGTCTTAAGTTACGAGATAATACAAATTCCCTCTGCAGCCGAGACTGCTTGGAAACATGCCACTGTTTGGTCTCATGAAACACGTGTGTTTCAGTGTCAGAAATGGCCTTCAACCGGGTTAGACCGAGTGAACACAGCAACGGCAACAGAGCCAGAAACTTCTATTCGCTTTTGAATTGTGTGTTTCTGGTTTACTGTAGAGAATTGTCCATTGTCAAGCGACTACAGAACTGTGCAGTATAGTAGGATCCAGGGAAACGAGACGCGGAAAAGCAACATAAATTCCGAGTGGTGACTGTAATCTGCATTTCCGTAACTTGAGAAGTAAAATATTGTTCTATCTGAACATCTAGATCCCCCTTAAACATTTCGCTGAAAAAGAATGGAGTTCAGGCACACTGCCCTTTGGCCGCTGATTCAACACTCTGTATTCCCTTCGGTCTGGGGCTCATTTCTGTTTTCGTTCGCTAACTGGTTCACTGCTACACCTGACCGAAAAACTTGCTTCGAGGGGTTTCATTCTCTCAGGAATGTCAATGCATAGATAAGAACTTTGTTTATTTCGTACTGATATATTTCCAAGGAGTAACTTTTATTCACTTACCTGTAATCCGAAATATATACAAGCTAGTGTAAAACTGCCTCCTGATTTACTTAACCCTTCGAAGCCTGAATACGGAGATAGGATTTTGTTAGGCACACAACAGTAGGTGACTTTCGAGCATCGAATTATGCACTGTGCGTCACGTTTTGTTATTAAAACCTTAACGTATGTTTGGGCGCACACGGTGACGCAATTGAGGCACTGTGCTACAAGCCGGAAGGTCGCGGGTTCGATATCGGAAAGTGTCATTAGTTTTTTCATTGGCTTTATACTTCTGGGTGCACTATGGCAATGGGATCGACTCAGCCTCTAATAGAAATGAGTACCAGGAATTTCTCCTGAGGATAAAGGCGGCCGGTGCGTAGTGCTGACAACCTTGCCCCCTTCATGTGCTGATTTTCTAGAAATTCTGGGAGCCTCAAAATCCTGGAGCATAAATTTATTATAAAAATTGGTTGTGCAGTAATGGGCTTTATTGCCTTGACTGAGGACAAATTATTGAGGAAAGAATTTCTTAGTCAGTATTAGTGGCTTATATCGGGATAGCTTTACCTAATATGAGTCGCCAGTACAAGATTCTCACGCGTAGTTACAAGGTGCGTATTCACACGATAGTGTCCTTTGCAGGCTTAATAAAGTAACGAAAACTAATTATACGGAACATAAAAATATATTATGTTATAACCATGTAAAATTTTCATAAACATAAATATATATAAATTATACTTCATAAAATCGCCATAACTTTTCGTGGGATACGCCCTTCTGTGGTTCTCTGTCTGTCTGTCTGTCGGTCTGTAAATACGCTGAATATCACAATACAGCATTTCTGTATCAATACAATCCACATATCTGTGTGATACTGTTTAGCGTTTCTGTCAATGTATAGAGTTTGTACTCGTATATCTGCTATTATTACTTACTTACTAACTTACTTATTTACTCCATGAAGGATAGTATTTCTTGAAAGCTAATCGGTTCTCAGCCTGTCAAGAAATATCCCACCCTTTATGGAAACCGAAAGTTCATTATCGCCTTCACAATTGCCCGCCACCTGTCCCTATCTATAAGGTCGTACCAAAGTGTCAGTGTAGGTGCGAGGCTCTGTGTTTGTAAACATTTCGTAACAAGATACTTTTTACGACGAGGAGTTGTTAGCACATCGCCCAAACCCCAAGTTGGAGAACCCCGCCTTGTCCGCTGTCCGCGACTGCTTACTTAATATATTCGCAGCTACCCTCCATATTGGAGGCCGTTCCTCCATCCGCAACCTGAGGACGCGCCATGCCGCGGTGACCGGGACCCAGTTATCAGGGACCAGCTATTACGTTATATTTTTATTATATCTCTATGTTCGTTGTGGGTCCTCTTGCACTTTGCGTTGATGTATTCTGCTGAATTGCTTATTCTGTTGTTATACAACGCATTTGTAGTTTAGTTGATGACATCATTATATCAAACCATGTGTTTATGAAATCCAAGCATGTTCTGAGCAATATTCACCAGCCTGGGTGTTAACGGGAAGTTCTGTTCACTGGCAAGTGAAGGTAAGGTTTGCCTGTCTTGTTGATTCTTTCATCAATGAAGTCAAGACCACTTGCTAGGTCAAGCAGTCTTTCGCATGTAGCGGCCACAGCGGGATCGGAAACGTCACTGACAAAATATAGGAAATCCAACAATAGTTCGCAATATGGCAACCAGGCGGTTTTATTATAGCTTGTAATTTTTGTACCAAACACCCGGTTGTCCACATAAAACGCATCTTATTTCTTTCAGAACAGTTGCTGTATTACCGTGCCGTCTGTATCTACATCCACCAAGCTGTCTGTTTCCTTGTGACTAAAATTTACTTTGCGTTTTTTACCTCCATGTTTTATGCTATAGAGCCTACCAATCTCATTCTTCTCAATCTCAATAACACCTGGTGAGCAGTACAAATTACAAATTTATTGTTCATGCAGGTGTTTGCATCTTCTTGTCACTTCTTCCTTCTAATGTACAAATATGCACCTCTTCTACACGTATTCTGTAGACCCCTCAACCTCTGCTTTCTCTTAAGCTGAGAGACCAAGCATTTACACTTAAGTAAAACGAAAATTTGTATGATTCTGCAGTCTAGTGCTTCCTCTCGTATGAGCTGTATTATCCCCAACACTAATTATTTCATAGCACCGCCTCAACTCAGCCACTAGTACCTCATTAATGTCGCTGCTAGTTTGAGGAATTTAAACTAAAAAAGACATCAATTCAATGTGACGATTCAGTACACAAATAAAAGTAATGTACAGTGTGTTTAAAAGACGAGAGAGACATTATTTCCTTAGCATGTTTTCTTTATCAGATAACTTCTTTGCCTGATTATATTTTCCCCTCGGGTCACGGCCTTAAATCCCCGTGGTTGTTAACCAATAACAGCACAGTGGCTGTTTCAGTGCAGGAAGGAAACAGGCAACAATAACATATTCACTGTCTCAAAGACCGGAGAACCAGTGCCTAATGCTGTTGGTCTGCTTTCCTTTGAGTTTTTTGCTTCTTGGTCACTATTAATTGCTGTAAAATTACCAGAACACCTTTCCCAGTTTATCGTAGTGTTTGTAAAATTGTCTGAAGAAATCTCCATATTAAGCTGACACAAACGTTTGAAGTTTCCCGACGGTTCAAAATCTGCCTCAGCATCCGTTACCACGTGAAACTGAGAGAGCTGGTCTGTTAAATCCATCCTGCAGAGTGGACAAACAAGGAGAATGCCCATTATTATATTTTTATATATTCTTAGCAGTTTTTATATGTTTCCCGGTAGTCGTTTTTTAATGAAATAATAGATTTCAGAAAATGGAAAAGATTTTTTCTACACAAAATCGAAGGTTGTGAACTCAGTTTTGTAATCAGGAATTCACGTGTTCTTCTGCGTCTTTCTATCAGCCATGGTGTGAAGAGAAGGATATATACGATATGAACTTATTTTTCCTTCTGAATCATTCATCTCCTTTAAGCATACGAACATTAAGAGGATGTGTTTTGGTACGATTACCGTAACATATATTATTAGTGGAGTATTTAACGTCTGTTCTGTTACCCATAATATCTCCCTCGCAACCTGCTTTGTTCAGGAGATGACACACACACACACACACACACACACACACACACACACACACACACACACACACTGCAAAGTAAAAATTTTCTTATTACGCCTTATATAACGTGTATACACAAATGGGGAACTCCTCATTATATCTACAAAACCTGCTCAAAGCTGCACTGCCACTTAGCAGACCGCAAGGCAGTACCTAGTCTAGAGCCGCTGCTGGACTGCGCGCCTTAGAGCGAACAACAAAAATTGTTGCATATTGAAAAGACACGTTTTACGCTCTGCGGTACTGAGTTCCACCTTAAAGAACTCCTTTTAGAAGCTAAACAAACTCGTAATGATTAAAGCCTAGACAAGTACGAGTAAATGTGGTAAGTAATCACACTGCAAGCGACTCACTACAGGCTGGACGGTCCGGGGATTGAATTCCAGTGGGGGGCGAGAATTTTCGCACTCGTTCAGACCGGACCTGGGGCTCACCCAGCCTTTTATACAATGGGTACTGGATCATTCCCGGGGTTAAAGCGGCCGGCGCGTGGCGTTGACCATCCACCCCAATCTAGCACAGGGGTTAAGGAAAGAGTAGACCTATATATCTGCTAGCCCTCTGGGCCTTCGTGGCCTGTTCTAGGGTGAATCACACTGCAAGAAATGGAGTCCTTCTTCAGAAGCTAACAATTACTCAGAAAGTAAAGAAATTCACAGCGTGTTATGGAAATAGGACTTCTATACCACCTTTACAACTAACCTCCGAGCCTCCAATTGCTCCCCACTCTACGCCACTTGAATTCAGCCCGCATCCTCAGACCGTGTTGCTGGAAGTCCCGTCAATACTTGCCCTTACACAAGGATATCCCAAGTGGAGTTTTCAGTTCTGCTTTGGCGCCTACATTTTTTGTGCGCGTTTTGCCTCTCTTCCATTGTATCACACTTGTGCAAATTTGCACCTGAACACAGCGTCGAGAGATCAACAAAATCCGACCACCTTCCTTTTCTATGTTCACGCACGTGCATGTAGACATTATTCAAATCACCTCTGGGACTGCGTCAGATCGATCAATGTATCCTGCGTAGTTCCGATCTGAGGCTTAATCAAACACAATTTTATTGCGTGTAGGAATGTCTGTATTAGGAAGCTGAAATTTCACAGGTTGTGCTGCGGCGACAGTCAGAATAACTGTTATATTGCGTTTCAGGTTGCACGGTGGTGAAGATCTATATTGTAGTAGTTTGGTATATTTCACTGCGTAGCCTGGTAGGCCGATAGCACGGTTTCTGAAAATCCATGTTCAGGGTGAAAATTATAATCATAAGCCTAATCCTGTGCAATTCACTATAGTGATTATGCTGTACTCTTTACTTAAAAGCTAGGTAAACCTAATCCTATACAGGCGTGGAGAGGCTCTTAGGACTGCAGGAGGTTGAGGCACCCAGAGTTTCTAGACAATCAGCACATGAAGGTGGCAAGGTTTTCAGCCCTACGTACCGAACGTCTTTACCCCCAGGAAATATCCCTGGTACTTACTCATGTCAGAGTCTGAGTCGACCCCTGGGCCATATACGGCCGGAATGACCCCATCCGGAATCGAAGCCGCGACATTACGGCTTGAAGCGCAGTGCCTCAGCGCGATTTATAACGCCTTTCAGTTCAACACGTGTCAGCAGGTGAAGAAAAACAAGACGTTTTCTCTGCATACATTTTTTACCTTTGTCTCTAATAAAAATGTTTGACTAAAGGCCCTTTTATTTACAACACGCTGTATGAATGGTTGAAGTGGGAGAAGTGATAAGTAGGTAGAAAAAACTGCATAATGAGGAGCTTCGTTATTTTAACTGTTCATAGAATGTTATTAGATCGTTTAGATCAAAGAGACTGAGGATACGTTACACACAAGGGACGGAAAGAAAATGGTTGCTTCGGTCGTGGTCTAACATTGGTGTGATATTGCTCCGAAATTTCTCTGGAAGAATGGCGAAACTCATGAGAAAATCTCAGGACATTCGGTCTGCAGGCTGAGACTTAAACCCGACACCTCCCGATCACGACGTAAGGAGACGCACCAAGAGCTGGGTGGTGGCTCTGTGTGTGTGTGTGTGTGTGTGCGCGCGCGAGCGCGCGCGCGTGTGTGTGCGTGCGCGCGCGCGCTTGTATATATATCACCGATATATATGCCTATGGTGTACGTATAAATTATACTTGAAACTGAGTCCTTGTTCATGAGAAAGTATGAAATAAATCCCCATCTTTAATGGAATCCCAAGAATTTCTTCGTCTTTTTCACAATGTCCCACATTTAGACACTTTCCCGAGCCAAAGTACCCAGTTAAAATCCTTATGCTATCTTTCTTCGAAACTTGAGAACAAAATTCTTTAGCGATTTTCTTTCCGTGCCTTTTGTGTCACATATCCTCAGTCTCTTTGATCTCATCGACCTAATAACATTCTATGAACAGTAAGAATAACAAAGCTCCTCATTTTGTAGTTTTCTCCACCTGCTTATCAACATCTTCTTCTTAGTTCGACACATTCCTCTCAGCACCCTCTGTCTGCTTTTTTTTTTCTTTCTTTCTTTCTTTAGTGTGTTAGACCAGGTTTCACGATCGTATAAAACAGCATGTAACGTTTTATTTATACAGAGATTTGAATATTTTAGTTTTACGGTATCAGGAGGGAGGAGCATCTGAGGTGCCTACGCTGTTGTAAGGCACATCATGACATGGTGACATACTTCCTGCCGCTTGGAATACTAGTGACGATGTATTCATTGAATGACGACAACAGAGACGTCTGTATACTAAATAATGGCGTCTAATTGTCGTTCTCTAGACTACAGTAACTACAGGTAGGAGAAAATACAAAACACAGACATTAATTAATTCATACATTTAGCTTTAATAGCCAATAAAAACCTGCACTTGAGAGCCTCTGTTTAAGGGAATGGAACAAAGCCGCCAGGTTTCTTTTATGGCAGAGCAGAAGAAACTGGAGCAGGGGAAGAAAGCCTGGCACATTAGTAACAGATGTGTTGAAGACGATTTTGGCCTTCCACGTCTTGCCGACCGTATGATATGATATATTTGTTAACTGCAATTGGGTTGACATCCAGTGGCAGTAGTACAGTACACATTTACATGAAAAATACACAAATACAAATGATACAAAATGGAACAAAAGAATATGAAATAATGTGATAAAAGAAACAGCCATATAAGCAGCAAACTTCATATGATCTTATCATTGTGTATATGGTTGTACATTTCGTATGCTTATGTTTAATTTTGTAAATCATGCACTCTTATTGTTATGTTTATGTATTCTTATTGTTATGCATGTTCTGTTCTGTTCTGTTCAGTGTATTCTGTTTCATTGTGTTGTTCTGTGTATTTTTCATGTAAATGTGTACTGTACTACTGCCACTGGATGTCAACCCAATTGCAGTTAACAAATATATCATATCATATGGTCGGCAATACGTGGAAGGCTTCACTCCACTTCATAGACACCCTGTTACTAAGACCTTCACTCCACTTCACTACACTTCACCCAACTACACTTCACTTCACTACACTTTTCGAAAATTAACTTCTTCCCATTTAATCTTCACCCAACTACACTTCAGTACACTTCACTAGCCTCTCATTTGGTTTAACCCCATCTAAATTTCCTACCGCTCCATTTCACCTCACATCACTACACTTCACCTCACTTCACTTCACTGCACTGCATTTTTAGACGTTTTTCGCCACAATTCTAATCCTTTTACTACACCCCGTTTATAATTGCTTTCCTAACTTTGTTTCTAAAAATTTTAGGTTTACAAGGGACAGCCTCTAACGCTTCTGCAGGTAGTGAGTTCCAGTATTTAATGCACCTATTTACAAAGGAATGCTTCCCAGTATCCGTTCTTTGCCTCCTGTCCCTAATTTTCCGCACACGATCAGGTAGGTTTCAACCTTTCATAGTCCACGAAGGCCCTTAGGGAGAGTAAAGGTATAGCTCTACTCTAATTTTGATCTCGGCACTAGAAGAGGGTGAAGGGTCAGCTTCACGCCCTGGCCGCACCTTACCCTCGGGAAAGACCCGGTACCCATTTTAGAGAAAGCTGGTTGGGCCTCAGGGCCGGTCTGGACAGGTGCGGAAAATCTCGCCCCTCCCCCTTCCGGGATTCGATCCCCGGACCGTCCAGCCTGTAGGCAGTCACAATACCGGCTACACTACCCGGCCCACCCGAACATGATCAACCATACTCAAATAGTAAGGCCTTCGCCCGTTCCCCAGAGTACGCTTTAAAAAGTGCGCATAAGCGTGCTATCATCCTATGCTAAGCCAAGGTTCCTTTGTATGATTAGTAAATTGAACAGCTTTCTTCTGTACTCGGTCTAACGCATTTATTTGTCCTTCTCTGCATGGATCCCAGCATGCAGACCCATATTCAAGAACAGGACGTACCAGTGAATTTTTGTTTTCCTATTTCTTTTTTTGAGAACACGCATTACAACGTGAAGTGCCTTCCAGGCTTTTTGCGCTGTGTAATTTACTTGGTCCAGAGTTCTGACTGAGAATTGCGATTAAAAATGATTCGATCCGCAGAAATATTTATTTCAGCAAACTGAAAGGCAACCGGTTAAGGGCTGTCTGTTGACACCCATAGTCATAAAGGAGGGAGACCGAAGCTCAAGTGGCCAGTCGAGACCGCCTGTAACACGGCAGTCTAGTGAACAGAACGCTGAAGTCTCAATCCCGCCCCCTCCCCATTGAGGTCTTCTGTTGAAATGATCCCCCAGCCCAATCCTTTTTTACATCAACCAATGCAATCACTAACGCTCCAGGTTCAAACCGCATTTATCCATCTCAGCCAAAGTTATTCTCCGAAAGATTGCCAGATGGGATATTTTCCCGCCAAAAGCGGCATCAGCAGCTGCGATGACGACGACGAAGAGGACACCAACAACAAAAATAGCAACAACAACAACAATAGCAGCAGCAACAACAACAACAATAGCAGCAACAACAACAACAATAGCAACAACAACAACAACAACAACACGTTAAGGCCTCCAGCCAAGAAGCCGAAAACTTTCGCCTAAGCAAACTTCAACTTAAATTTGTGAGACCCAGTCTTTGCATTCCAGCAATGCGCTTTGTGGGCATGAATGTTTTGGCTGAGGAAGGGAGGCTGATTTGCGCTAAGCAAAGGCTTAAGCTCGTAGTTTCTTTGTTGGTTGTTTGGTTGGGTAATTGGTTGATTGTTTGGTTGGTTGGTTTGTTGGGTGACTGCTTCAGTGGTTTTCTTTGGTTGGTTGATTTGTTGGGTAACTGGTTGAGTGATTGTTATTTGGTTGGTTAGTTGGGTAAGTGGTTGATTGTTTGATTTGTTGGTTGGTTTGTTGGGTGACTGGTTGAGTGATTAGTTGTTTGTTTGCATGGTCAGTCGTTTTCTCGTTTGTTTGTCTGGTTGTTAAATTGGGTAGGTAGACAAAGATGTCCTGCTGCAAACCGTCAGATTATTTACTTTTATTTTAATTGTTATTTCTTTATGAAGACTGTGTGACAGGTGAAGTGAACATGCTCCGAAAACTTTTCGAAAGAGTTTGTGGCTGTCTCCATTCCAACAACAGAGATGTTGTGGAAGCACCCGCGTCTGTGCTAGCAATTCTGCAAAGAATATCGAAAAATGTGATCCGTATATTACATACAATTATGGCATTGTTTTATTTTCCATATTAAATTTTCCGAAATAATTTTGACGGACCGTGCCTTCTGAGACCTTTACTCACCTCCTTGTTTACTGCCAGATTCTTATTCTAGTTTGTAATTTTTTTTATTATTTATCGTTGTGGCAACACTTTGCTATCGCTCAAATAAGTTACTTTTTTTCTCTTTAACAAGCAAAGCAAAAATTTGAACATGAGTAGTTTTACACTGAAATAATTGTAATCTCGCAGCAACCAGATCGGAGACGGAGGAATATGGAACAGTAAATTTGCCGTCAGACTGCAATTACATAACTGGTTAATTAAGACATGTTTCTCCACTCCTGAATGTTGGCATCGTTTTACCATGTATCAGCATGTCCATTTTACCCCATAATATTTGTATTACAGGTGGCCAAATTCTATAAATTGAAATATCTTGACTTCAGCTATCATTAACAATGGCTTCTCCTTGTGACTAAATATATTTATGTAATTTAAGAACATTTTAAACTGCATGACATGTACTGACTTTTACTTTATTTTAATGTTACATATTTTAAAGTGATAAAATTTTTTAACCACTCTAGCCTTCAGACTATGATATCGTATAGCCTTGTAAGTGGTTATCAATGTAAAAGTAACTGCTACCATAAAACACGTGATAAAACTGGGTACCCATCTACCAGAACCTGAAGTATCACAGTCCGGAAGACCGTAACCTTAATCTTCAAAACCTCAAAATATTCAAATATCACAATTAGTGTTAACATTTAAAAAAAAATTAGTATATTGGAAAAAAGTTTTTAAAGAAAGAGCATATCACTTGAGATATTTCTTGTCCACAGTCTTCATATTTTGTTTCTTGAATACAATAGACACAATCCTATGTAAGGTTCTCGTCCTTCTACTTATTGGACACAACAATTAATAGAATTAGACATTGAAAAGGCGACCTACAGGAGGAGCTAATGAGCAGCTTGAGCATGAGGTTTCGTGAGTCAAATGTTGGTGCGAAAATTCCGTATAAAATAAAACCTCATGTAAAGAAAACAGGCCTAATTATAGTCACGTCTAATTAATTATACGAAAAAGTTTACCGAGGTTCCGCATTCACTTACCTGAACAGAGCAGGAATAACGTGTGACCGCCCCACTGTGAACGAACCTGCATTTCAATCCCATGTATATATTTCAATCCATTACTGGCAGCGCAGCGCAATACTGAATAATTCACATGCCTCCTGCTAAATGTCTGTGGTCGCGAAAATACAGAGGTAACACAAAGGTAGCGCTCTGATTTTTATGCGACAGGCAACGGTTAGAATCTCTGCTACACTCAGAGGTGATATACCTCGTACACGATTTACCCACAGGACAGTAGCTTCAAGTAGGCCACGTAATTTTTTTAAAAAAACTAGAAGCGTCATTCTCTTAACTTACTGGCATTATCTAATAAGAACTGGAGAGTACTGGGAGGAGAATGGAAGAAAATTTACTGTTTGCAACAGGTTGAATTGTCTCTAGGGAAATAAGGCAAGGAATATTGATATTGATGAAAATATTTTGTCTACATGTCTGAAACCTGTCTTCTGACCCCAAGAGAAGAAAACAGATACAGTGAATTTGAAAATATGGTGCTGAGAAAACATTTGAACATATAAGGAAACTGAAGAAAACTGAATAATGAGGAGATTCATAAGTTAAACTCTTCACCAAAAACTATTTTGGTGATTAAGTCGTGAAGGATAAGATGGGCAGGACATGCAATATGAATAGGAAAACAGCTGCAAAATGTGTTGGGGAAACCCTAAAGGAGGAATATGATCTTGCAAGGAATATGATCAAGTATTAGGCTAATATTTAAACTGGATCTTAAATTTATGTGGCGTTAAAGCATGGGTGTCATTACGAGAGTTTGGGTTTCATAAAAGGGGAGAATTTTTGAAGCATCTCCACATGTATATTATCTTGTAGGTGCCTCATTCTTAGTTGACAGTCTTCTACAGATCTCACTTGCAGAAACAGGACATAATTGGCAGGCGTCCTTCTGCGCATGTGTGCAATGGCACGCCTGTGCTGATGTGACGTAAACCCGCCTTACCCTTCCTTACAGTGGACACATTTCCACTGCTCCATGGAGTTGGAATTCAGTCGCAGAAAATAAATTTAATATTGTGAATGCTGAAATACTGGCAACGAATTGTGTGTATTATGTTATGTTTAATTCGCTTAAATATAGTCTGTAGGCTGTCAAGTGTCTTTATTTTAAGTGGCAAGTAATATCACAATGTGAATAGGCCTTTCGAAGTTAAGTTTATCCAAAAAAAAAGTAAAGATTTTCTTCGCGTACCTTATAGTAAACAAAGTCGAGAATCCTCTAGAAAGACAAATCGGTTAATAATTTTCAGGAACAAAATCAGGTGCGCACGCAGCATTTTTACTGGGGGCGGGGTTGATACTTAGGCAATATGTAATTTATATTTGATTTTAAGGGTTGTGTTTTAGAATCATGGCGTAAGTACTTGTATAACTGGGACTGTCTCCAGCTGCATTTATATCCATGAAGAATAAATGAATGTTCCATGACTCACTAATTTAAATCGCAAGCCCAAATTTTCTTGGTCTTCGAATGTCATCTAACACAGCCTAAGTTTTATATTTTATTTTTAAAAATTCTAATGTACTACTCAGCAGCCGTTTTCAGTAGCTGATATTGGCTGAAGGGTAAATCACTCACAAAGTTTGATATCAGTGTTTCTAGAAAAATCTTTGTTTTTTAAATTTCAATTTTTGGGAGTTCTGCAGCCCGGCAACACCACCCTCCTTTCCTGGCTGCGTCCCTGAACACAATGGTTGTTTATTTTAAGAATCATGTGAAACCTAGGGGTGTAGTCCCTCAAGTGACTAGGCTATGCGCTGTACAACCAAGGAAGAGTGATTCAAATCGTTACAAGGCTTAACGATTGATTTCTTCTGCAGAACTTCCAGTCAGAAAATCAGCACGTACAGCTTCCTCTGGAATGGATACCGATGTCTTTTTCGCTGACGTTATATCGGTCGAAGCTTGAATCTTACGTTAAGGATAAGTGGAATTATGTGTCATTCGTCTCAGTGGGCTACAAAGGGATAACTCCAAATTTTTCTTACTTTAGGAAACATATTAACACACCATCTGAGCAAAATGCCACATTTCGTGATGTGAAGAGTACCTACACACTATGGGTACACTATACTCAGCTGAATTAGGTCCACGAGAGCCTCACTCACTCACTCCCCACTGCATGAGAAGCTAACCGGTTCTCATTCAATCAAGACATTCCCCGCATATACGGAACTCTTAGGTTCATTACCGCATTCACAAGTGGACGCCACCTGTCCCTGTCCTGAGCCAGATCGATCCATTCTTCCAAGGCCTTTGTGAATGGTTCGTAACGTGATACGGTTTTACAGTGAGTAGTTGTTAGCACCTCGCCCAACCCCCAAGCTGGAGAACCACCCCTTAACGGCTGTTCGCGACTGCTCATTCAATATATTCGCAGCTATCCTCCATATTGTTGGCCGTTCCTCCATCCGCAACCCGAGGACGCGCCATGCTGTGGTGACAGGGACCCACTTATCGTGGCCACAAGAACCTACCCATGTTTTTTTAAACCAATTTTTTAAAACAGTTTCATATAAAATTTTCACGCTTTACCCTTAAACTATAAACTGCCAAATCGAATTGGCCACGGCATTGAACAAGCATAAATAACAGAAGGGTGGCAAAAATAATGCTGAATTATAGACCAAATGGATGAAGATTACTTGAACAACCTAAGACGAGATTATACGAGGCCGAAACAGGTCTAATAAGGCTTAACTTGTAACGGACGATGACGATGATGATGACTATATTTTTGTGAATATACTTTTCTTGTACTCTTTACTAATAATTTCTTAATATGTTCCTATGATGTACTGCGTAAAGGAAAGATCTCTTTCCTAACTGCGTCATGTTTTGTTTGTTGAATGGTTCTTAAAAGAGAGGGCCTTGTGATTGATTGTAAATAGCCGAAACGTGTTGCCAAATCGACTTATGTGTAGTGTTTGAGTGTGTAGTGGGAATATATACATTAAAGGATTTACACTGACATGTTTCTGGGGTACTCGAACGAGTTATCTCTTCTTGAAACGTGACCAAAATGCTAACCAAGAAAAATATCTTTTATCACACCACTTTTGTGCCATATTTACTTTCGATCAATACCCGTGGTCAATGATCGACATGTGACTTGCTTGTGACCCTTTTTTATTCACCAGGGTTGACCAACTGCACAACACAGGAAGGTCACGTAATTCGTAAAGACCCTCCCGAGGCCCGCACTTTTTTTTATAAATATACGGAAAATGGAGAGACGGAGGATTTAATTGATTATAACGCAATTAGTGAAGAACTGCGTTTGTTTTTATTGCTGTTTATTAAATTTGCCATATTATGTTTTGTTACGTTTGTTAAATGGTTTTATTTGAACTATTCAGGTGACATAGGGCAAAAAATAATTCGCTGGAGAACGGCACAGAGCCCGCAGGCCTCATGTATTTATGCCTGGCATAAAAGATGCAGTAAACCCTTTAAAGAAGAAATTTGTCTGTTTTATATAAGGACTCAGTGCGTACCGCGTGTTAAACACTCTCCACCTCAGCTACACGAGAGCAGTATGTTAATGTTTTGCAAGGTCAAAGTCCATACAGAACACTTAAAAGCAATGTGAGCACCATGTAGAATTTTCGAATGTTAAAACTGGTGGTACGGTAAATAACTGCTAGGATTTAAAAGGTTAAATACAGGTAAAGAAAGTTTTCCTTATCCGTGAGCTGACGTTGAGCGTACCTATTAAAGAAAGCGGTGGTACTTATACCTACCACTGCACGTGGAGTGCTTAAGAAGAACGTGGTCAAGTTGTGTCGTTACGGATGGTTTAGAAGCATCGCTGTTCCACTGCAGGCACATATGGTTTACATCTGCAGTCTGGTCCTTCACGTCATTTCCTGAGAAAAAACTGTGGCAATTTGATGGTATGTAGGAAGCTCGTTAGAGCATTCCGAAATCTCCATCGCAACTTGTGCCCGTTTTGCTCCTTCGGTTAGGTTCTGTGTGTTTTAACACACGGCGGAATTATTGTTATTCCCAACCGCCACAATTCAATATGGAAATTTTTTCTGTTGAATTAAATAAACTAACGTTAGTTGTGTGTAAATTTGTTTGAATTAACGAAGAGGAGGCAAAGTGTACACATCAGAATTTGGGAACTGAATAAAGATGCCGCGATTGTGGGCACGAATCTGGGTTTGACAGAAATATTTTTACATAATCTTGTAGGATTTATAAAAAGGTTCTCGAATTTGAAGGTTTCTCAAATATAAATGTCCTTAAAAAGGAAAAATACATCTCATTTTAGGCACGTTTGTGAAATTGCGAAAAGTGGCTATTAGCTTCGTCATGTCGATCTGTCCGTCCGTCCGTCTGTCTGTCTGCTTGGAACAAATCCGCTTAATCGGAGGTATTTTTATGAAATATGCTATTCCAGTATATTCGAAAATATGTCCAAAATATTCGTATTTTATTAAAATCGGGTAAAAAAAGTGGGACCTTTCCTTAAAAACTAATAAACATTTTTTATCATATCTCGCTCAGTTCCTTTTGGAATGAGAAATGTTTCAGAAAATTCGTAGAAAAATTCAAAACAAACATTTTCTTTCCAATATTTTATTTTCCGAAAATCGTGCCCTTTGTGAGATAAAGTGGGAAAATACTGCAGAGACGGGCAGTCCACAGATAATTATACCACGCATACACATTGCATGCTGGATGCCTAAGACTACAAACACATACTCTCAGAATATGTAATACTTATTGCAACAGTGGTTACGCGAACGCGCCTCAATGTTACGTTATACGTACATTGCCTGCCATTTTAAAATACATTTTTTTTTAATTTTCTACAGAGCAGCCGACAGTGAGTCAAGTATCCGTGGGATATATATATATTTTTTTTAATAAATAGGATATATATATATATACACATATCCTATTCTTTAAAATAAATTGATCACAATGTATAGGCTAAAATTTTCAGAAAAAAGTAACGTAACAATTTATGCGAACATCGTTTTTTTATTTTCTCAAAGATTCTTACAAAGTGCAAGGTAATAAGTTTGCTCCGACGTTTCGGGGAAATACGTTACCTCCGTCTTCCAGGTGACTGCACTAACTTCAGTTGGCTGCAGACAAGCTACTTCTCCTACAGAGTGCAAGAACCCACACGAATATCGTTTGGGGCAGTCGTTCCCAAAGTGTGCTCCATGGATCTCAAAGGATCTGCGACAAATTCCCAGGGGATCCTTGGATACATTCCTGTAATGGCTACTTTGAATTTGACTAATTTTTAAATTTAAGGAATTAAGTTTTTTAAAAATAATAGCGGAACTTCTTTAATTGGCGATGTGTTCATTACGTATGGCCGTTCGAGTATCTAATTAAGAAAACACATGCACACTTTAATTAAAGCCAAATCATGCAATGCATTTTTACGTACGTTAGTGATATGTATTAGTATGCGTCTAAAATCAGTTCTAAGTTATAAACTTTTAATTCTGGATAATTGTCATCCGGACTCTGTATTTATGTGAACCAGGATGTCACGATCCGTGGTTACTTTTGAAGCCAGAAGGGGTCTGCGAACAAAATTTTGGGAAACACTTGTCTGGGGGGATTCCATCGACTGTAAGTATTATCCATAAAGAAGGTGAGATGACTCACGGTTTCGAGTCTAGCTTCGACGAGGTGAAGAAACGTTTTAGTTAAAAAAAAAGTCACATCGAGGATTTGTAGATACTTTCAATGCAGCCATTTCTTTTATCAGTATTCAGATAGATGAATATAAAACCCTTCTAACTGATGTTCTAGTTAAAACCTGACGCTTCAAGACCACGTAAAGAATAAATAAATTTTAGTCCATACCACAAAGAAAATACAGAACATCTCAATTACAAATAAGAGTTGGTAAATGCGCTTTAGGTGAACAATCCGTTTTCATGGTGAGAAACAGACAAAAAATTTTAATAATCTCGATGGACAAAACTTAGTCTGCTTGACTTGACCCTGCTGCTGCGGTACGTCGATGAACATTACCTTTCGATGGGGCATAACAATCATCAACACAAGTAGGAAAAAACATACTGCAAAATGCAGAGCTGCTTGACGTTCAAACAAGTACTGTGTATACGTTTTTACCGCCATGTTTTGAGGGTTAAATCTTTCTATTAATGTATATTAAGAAAACTGGCTCATTATTATTTGCGTCCCTAGTGATGTCTTTCCTTCAGCAGCCTCGAAACCTCATAATGCATCGTTCTTCTCTTTTATTTGCAACTTGGCCGAGATACTGACAATTCTGACATGTTTTCGTGGTTATCTGGAGCCCACACCATGGCGAATATGGAACAGTGAGCTAACTGGGCTGCTACTGTTTCATTTTAAGTGACTTCCGATTTGTAATTCGCTAATCATCCTAGCATTCAACGCTATACAGCTTGAGATAGGGGCAGCGTCGTTAAATAAAAATAACCTCACTTCCAGTTACACATAAGAGTGCAGCACACTTGACAACATAAGTTTATGTTACTCATCTCTGTTCTGTGGGCTTTCTTTGCAGCAATAAAACTGATGTCTCGTCTCTCATATTGCTGGATAAAGGGGCTGGCACATTCATGGGTCTTTCAGATCTTTCAAATGATTATTCTCGTGATGTGGGTGACTGCTAACAATCCGACACTCTGACGAACTCAAGAATTTATTCTGTCATAAATTTATGTAATTTTGTCATGTATTTTTCCTTGCAGTGTTTCCTTATTTTGAATATAGGGTACATTTCCGAAACTCTTTAATTTATTTAATAAATCGGTTTTATGTTGTTGCACGAACACCCGAAAGATTACCATTCTTTTCTAAATTTTTTAGTTCGTTTCTTCCAAACTTGGCTATCCAACGTTGATTTTGTCCGAACATTAAGCCTATCACTGATATTTACAACTTAAAGATATATCGGTGTTATAATTCTTTAAAAGTTCTTCCTGTGTGTAGTTCGGATAATTTTTGGATAGGCTAAGAAACTGTCAGGTACCGCGCTCTGCGAATTTAGTATTTTGAAATGGCATTTCTTTCCGCTTTCACGAAACTCTCGAGCAAGGCGGGTCTTTGGAATATTGACACCCTGGGCCAACAAAGCCCATTACCCCCACCCCAACTCTTCCCACTCAGGGTAGACCGTCTCCTTCCGAGCGCGAAATCATACCAGTTTCCAGTCGCCAAACTCGTGTGGAAATTTTACGAAATACGAGCACTTACAAAAGCAGTAACATAGGTAATTGTTTATCAGATCTAATTGTACTTGCAATACGGCGCCGGCTGGACGCTTTACCTCATTCTCGAGGGTATATGGTGAAGGTTCTTAGCTCAAGTTCTTATCTCTGAAGATTGATACTTAGCTTCTAGCTGCTAATAAAATATAGTGGGAGTAATTCCACAATTCCAGGCGCAGATAATGTTTGCGAAACTAGGCTGACCTCACAAGTCGAGAGAGTGCGCGAGGTCGTGTGCGCGTAGATCAGTATGTTTCTGTAGTCTATCTACGTAGGAGCTACAGACGTGCGATAGAGGTAGGAGGGCTGTAAAATGTGTGAGACTCGCGTTGAAGGTTGTAACGCAAAATGACGGGGACTTCATGGATTTTTTTTATATATATTTATTTAAGCATGCTCCATTACCTATGTAATACTACATGCTATAGTTATTTACATTTCACTTTCTACACGTTATACATTTATGTTAATTTGTTTGTTTGTTAGTCTTATTTACATCACACTTCCTACACGTTATACACTTATGTTCTTAGTCCTCTTTATCACCCTGCTGTAATTGTTCGAAATCTA
>JGI20166J26741_11621139_pt1 | contig 22972 bp, 18 predicted proteins | sample TergutCu122P5_FD_26741 | JGI IMG/M metagenome (IMG submission 26741)
AGGGGGCTACCGCCCCCAGATCCCCGTTCTCTCTGTCCTCTGTCCTCAACTGAATTTGTTGAACCCCCCCCCCGAAAAAAATTCCTGGGTACGCCACTGGACCACAGTCAGGATCCTGTGAACATGGTAATGAACCTTCAGGATCCATAAAATGTGGAGAACTTCCAGAGGAGTATGGAAGAATTAGCCTATAAAGCAGTACTTTGCTCTACAAAGTTTTTGGCCAGTCAATCAAACATTAAGGGTATTGACTGTTGGTGCATTAACTTCCCAATTACTTAGCACAAAGTTAAAATTTGTAACCAAGGTACACATACAGAATTAAATGTTACTATTGTAACACAATGGTCTTTCTTGAGAAGTTCATAACACAAGTCACTATAAAATCATGTTTAAAAAAAACTTGCATTCAAAAGGTCTGCTGCTCAACCCTACGTTGATTATTTATGGTCATCTGGGATATGACCAAGAAGGAATCTGCTGCTTCCATGTTCTGCACTTAAGTTTCTTTGGTTGCCTGATGATAGAGACATCAGGCTTCTGTAACCTTGAATTTCCTATTCTGACCTGTTTGTGTCTTAACAAGTCATCCCTTTATGATCAATCTTACTAATTAACTTAACACTGCCAAGTTTATACATCTGCATATTCTGTTCCTTTGGTGTATTCGAAACAAAATGGTGCTTCCCATACACCTGCTCTTACCCTACTCTTGGAAGACACAGTGAACATGACCTATCACAAACATATAGACGAAAATCAATGTGTTGAATGGAGAGACTGTTAACTGCCACCAACTGAACTTTTTTCGATCCAATTTCTATCAATATACAGATTATGTTCATGTACACACAACACCATCATCCACTAATATGAGGGATGTATTCTTCTGGGTTGTGGTGTCACATCAATGGGTAATTGGTGTCCCACACTGAAAGACAACATGCTAGGCTCATCCACATCCCAGAAGAATGGGGACCTCAATTATTCTGCTGCAGAAGACTGATAAAACTCACAACCAGTGAAATGCTGCATGGGAATTGCCTTTATCACGTTATGTGTCAGTGCAATATAAGGTGTTAATAAGATGTGCAATTTTAATTTTTATCCCTTACAAATACTGCGAACATTTAATTAACTTTAAGGAAACATAATCTGACCTGTATGCAGCCTACTGTCTGTACTGTAGTGACCACTGCCTAAACAGATATGTATCTGCAGTCAATAAACATAAAACATGATAAGGTAGGAAGTCACAGAAAACACCACTGGAAATCATAACTAACTTCATAGAATAGATTCTATCTTCAGAAGTTAATAAGACCTCAGCTACAGAAGAAATTCCCACATTTTAAGGGTCCTGAAGGTTCATTAGCATTCCTGAGCCAAAATTAGCCTAGGCGACACGCCCTCCCATCCTTTGTGATTGATTTTGATATGATCCTCCCATTTATGCCTAGGTCTCCCAAGTCGTCTCTTTCCTTCAGGTTCGCCAACAAAAACGCTGCATACATTTCTCTTCCCCCACTGCCTGAATGCCACATGCCGCTGTCATCTCACCCTCCTTGATTTTATCACCTGAATAATCTCAGTGAACTGCTCATTATACAGTTTTCTTGTCTCCTGTTACTGCCTCCCTCTTAAGCACAAAATGTTGCTCTCACTACCATGTTCTCAAACACTCTCAGACTATGTCCTTCTGTCCTTCCCTTAATAAAAGACACAAAAGTTCATATCCGTGTCAAACAACAGGCAAGGCATATTATATATGTGACAGGACAAAAATGTCCACTACGTGGGTCCAAAAACCTTGGAAGACCCGTGTATTTCTAGGAAGATATTAAATGGATCCTAAGACACACTGTAGGAGGATGTGGATTGGGCTACTCTGGCTCATGATACAGTCCATATGCAAGCTGTCAGAAACACAGTAATGGAGTTTTAGGTTCCAAAAAAGGTGTAAAGTTTCTAACTCGGGTATCAAGAAGGACTCTGCTCCATGCAGTTGGCTGTTTTATCAGATGTAGCAAAAGAAGTATGAGTGCTTCAGAATCATTTTCAAGCTAAATAACCCATTCAGGATGGATGGAAAAATTCATCCAGCCATCTTTCAGTCAAGGTCAGGAAATACCAGTTTTGTGTTTAGTAACATACATTCAAACAAAACAATGTCACATGTTTCACATTTGTTGTTTTTTGAATTAATAAAAAGCTGACAAGAATACAAATGCAAAACATGTAAAAATATGTACTATCGTGCATGGTAAACCAAGACACTTTTAATAGAAGATATGCCCTACAACATGAATAATACACTGTTACAGTGCCTGGGCACAAGTCACAAAATCACAGTATACTGGAATAGCATTCTCAGGTTCACATGTGGAAAAAGGCGCAAACATGTCACTCAGAAAAGGAATTTGGGGGCTGGAGGGGGGGAGAGTGGGTTGTTGACCAGACTGCTTGCAACAGAAACCATACTTGTGGCACCCAGCTCTCAACACCACCTGCAGTGAAATGTAAATACAGCAAAATTCCAATAATCTGACTTGCATGGGACAAGGCACTTGCTGAATTACCAGATATTCCATATTATCTGACAGTACCTATACTGACCTAATTCTGACAGGTAATTTTTTGTTACTGCCCTATACTTGAGCTGCACAACTGATCAAGGTACTCAATTTGGGTATCTCCACCCACTGGTTCAGGGTCATCAGGGTCTTCTTCTGTTTTCTGCAGTCTTCATAGCTGAAGAATTTGATGGAGTAGGAGACAAGGGTCTGGAGATATCACAACAGTTGATGTAAGGGAACTCTTTGTGGACTTTAGAACATGTCCTTGAGATCTGCCTGTCTCACTGATAAAGCATTTCTTGGTAAAAATAAAAACATCTGGTGTTAGGACTACTCTCTTGAGTGCCAGATTATCAGATTTCCAAATTATAAGATGTCAGATTAACAGAATTTTGTTGTATATGGCATATTATGCTACCAAAAAACATACATGTTGGGGTTTTGTGTACAAAACACGGTGTAACATCTATGTAACTCTATATATTATCACTCACATACTTGTGCATATCTACAATAAGGACATGGTCACTACATCTCTGACAATACAAAATTGTAAATAAATACAAGTTTAAATACTGCAACCTGAAGTTCTATGGCAAAATGTGCTGGTTACAAGGATTCATGTCAGGACCTTCTCACTGCCAAGCAAGGAAGACGGTGATAGAGACCTGCAACTGGTATGGAAGCCATACTTGGCGCACACTGTTCCATGCCACCCAGCATCATCACCGCACACATTAATAGCACATGACGTGTACACATGACATGATCAGTCAGTTCCTAAGGGGGAGAAGGTACACAAGCATAGTGATAATATTTATGGAATGATTATATTCATATCCCCCTGTTCCAGCTATCGCACACAAGTTTGATGATCTGTGTAAATGCTCAGGAACAATATCTCAAACACAACATGTTGCACACCCAAACAAAAAAAAAAAATAAACTCTGCTAGTAAAAATAGAATATATGCTACTTAAGAAAAAACACTCACAAGTCCTGCAGTTATAAATGTGGCAACAATGCACATTTTGAATGATTCCAAATATGAATAATAGAGACAGAAGAAATTAAGAAACATGATTTGTTGAAAAAAAATCATTTATACATATGTACATAGTCACTCACTCATCATACACCCTAACTACAAACCATTATGGTCCACTTACAGCTGATATGCAATACTAACTTTTCCAAAGCCACCAACGCCTTCTGGAAGGCTCCTTTAACAACCAAGGAGATGAAAAACTGAAGACTTCTCCTTGCTTCACATTTCCAAATACTGTTGCATATTGTTTAGATAGAAAGTGACAATTTTAAATATACACATGGCAGAGATAATGTAATTCAATTAATAGTAATTTGTGTCTTAACAACCCATCCAAACTCTTTCACTCCAAACCTAAAACATCAATCCTACAGAAAAGGAAGAAGGAATATTTTGACTTTGATCAACAGGCAATGCAAATAAGATGCATCACAGTATGTGTGCTTCAGTGTCTTTTCTGAAAAGAAAAGGTTTCTCAGGTTTCTGATGATGGAATTTAACATTTAGGACTATTCAGCTTTTGGACTTGTCAAATCATCTTTCTGGAGAATCAGATGACGCACCAAGCTTAGTAATCCTATGTACAATATTTTTCTACTTGTCCTCAGATTCAGTCTTTATATCAATGGCATTTCACATTCAGATATGGTCCTTCACAAATGTGACAAGAATTACAGTACAAGATCTACTGCTCAAATCTAAATTAAATAACTGACATTCATAGAGTTCCCACAAACACACAGAACAACAAAGGAATTAATCCTGAGGAAGTATACAACTCTGAAAACAAAACTCCTCCTTCAAAATTAACATTATTAACATCAAATGAAATACACTTGTTTGCATGTGGCTCTGCAGGATGAGAATAAGAGCATCATAACATCTGGAACCTCAGCTTACAGGCATCTGTAACACTGGTACAACTGAAGCCTGTAGACTGAGATTCAGCCAGAGTGGCTAAAACCTGACAAACATGCTACTGATGAAGCTGAATTCATTATCTCACATATGGAAGTGCATCTGAACACTATCCGTTTAACAGTTTCAAACAAAGTCTAGAGATCACCAAATTCATGCTTTCATGCATACTCCAAAAAAGATATTCAATAGCCTAAATTACTTAATGGAATTCCTTGAGAGTATGGAGGCACTACTAGACTGATGAGCACTCAACACATAGAATGGCTTTTGTGCAATCTGTGTGTGTCACAAACCTTGTGTCAGATTTGGATACAACACAGCTTCCAAGAAATTCACATCAAATCTCAATGCTACTTAAATTAGCTTAAATAGCAATTTAAATAAACTCAGCATAAAATGAAAACACTGCATACAAAAGATAAATAACTTGACACAAACGTTTTAAGGTGCATAATTCCATATGATTGAGCATTTTACAAACTTATATGTGGGTGTGTGAAAGCAGTTGCAAATTTTTGTCTTTGTAGAGATGCCCGATTTTTACCCAATCAAAACAAAAATTACAGGTAGTAGTAGTAGTTATCAGATATTTCATACATTCTGTAAGATGGAAGTACAATATTTTCACACTCCTCTGGAAAAGTGCCAAAGAATTTATCAGAGTTTTAACTAGCTAATTTTGTACCTGCAGGAAGAATATAAAATTGTGCCCCCCTCCCATTTTCATAGTATTTATTTGGGAAAAAAGTAAATACACAAACAACAAGAAACAATAATAATAATAATAATAATAATAATAATAATAATAATAATAATAATAATATTTATTGGGATCGTAGAAGAATATTTGGGTGCATTTTTGACACCCCTCAGTTCATGTGCTGGAGGCAAATACCTTATATGCCTTGCTCTTGTTATGTTTCAGGTATTCATTCATCAACAAATCTGATGTTTCTTGCAACTTTATAATCATCCTGCAATTAGCTCAACATAAAACAAAATATATCAAAGTGCACATACAGTCTAATGTGAACTGACAAATCTCAAATCTTATTTAATCATTAGTGATAATTAAAGAAAATTAGGAATTCTTCATACACAATCCAATCACCAATATCTGAATTTCCTTTCAGTAATGGAACGTAACAGAACATAAATTTTGAACCAGGATGTAATACTGACAAACTGAAAATGTTCGTAAGGACATCTGAAGTACAAAAAGGAAGACAGCTGCAAATTTTTAAAAAAAATTGTGCCATTACATGCCTGTCAGTTCTGAATCAGTAAACACAGGACAGCAAAAGCTGGAAACATACTGAAATTTAAAATCACTCTCATGTGAATGTTAAAAATGTCATCATATTTAACCTGCCAGTGGAGTTAGCAAAAACTGCCCAAACAATTAATTATACAAATTTTATACCAATGTTTTATGTTTGTTTCTGCAACGTTTTCATAAAATCTATATTTCCCCAACATTACATATTTTTATGTATGATAGATTAGAAAGTTCTTAAAATTATGGTCTCCTGGCATGTGACACTGTGCAGTTTGGTAGAGAGGTATCAATATTCAGAGTACCCTGCTACTTCCAGTTCAAGGGTGGAAAATGGATGCAGCAGGTTGCTATTAATCATGTGTACTAGGTGGAGTTATGAACCATAATGCCATAAGCCTGATTCACACCACTGTAAGAACCTCAAATCTCACACACTGATGGCAGTTTCCAAGGAAAAGAATAAATAAGCTCTACTTGCCCTAATGGAACAAGACAAAGATGATGGAAAACTGGAGCAGCAGAATTACATTTAACTGAAAACAGAATGCAATTTAGTAAAATCTGAACCTAAAGAAACAATTTCTCGCAATATAAAATTTGCAGCAACACATTTTAATGAGCAAGATCTATTTTCATGTCACTAAATTCAACACATTACCACCATAAGCAGTCAAAAAATATACCCATTGCTAGTTCCTTGTGCCTTGTGTTTTCATCACCACAGATTTTGCCCTGAGATCATGCACGGTATGGTTTGATAGCAAACTGAAGTACAGTGGGGTTGTATAGGCATTTTATATTTGCCTCAGGATGTATTTTTTTTAAAAAAAAAGCCCAACTTGCCACTGACAAGCAGCAACTTTCTGCTGGAAGTCAGCTAGCAATTTCTGGCAGAGCAAAGTTGTTCAGCAATGAAGGCAGCTGTTTCTCAGTGTCATATACTCACAAACCTGCACTGGTCTTAAACAGTTGCCACGTGACATTGTGTGAGCTGGCAATTTCGCATGCTTTTCACTTTAACACCTCACACATCTCCAGTTTTCTTTTTAAGTATCTCAACAATATTTTCAAGATTTCAGGATTACGCTACACTGCAGTGAGGTCTTTATTTGTCAGGGATGTTGCATGGCCTGGGCAGGTAGTTGGATAGTGATGTTTCCAAAAAACATACCAGTCCCAAAACACTGGTAACCAGCTACACACCTTTGCCATGCAACTGCCTGGATGAGCAAAGACCAATCATTTGAATTCCTGGAAACAACTGTGCTTCAGTCCACCAAAATATTTTCAGGTGGAGTTCATGTCTATCAAATTGCTGCTAACAAATATTACCACCACAAAAATTAATATAAAGGGAATGTGAGGTATGTATGCTTGAGAGGAAAGTGTAACACCTTGAATGAGAGGTGGAGGGTTGCAATCCTGGAACTTTTTCTATGCCCTCAGCACAATTTTTTATAGATTCTATGCTTGCCACATTGACTAGCTATCCATGTGCAAAATCTGATGACTGACTAGCACCATATTCACAACTAATCAAAGATTATCCTTTGTGTAGAATATATTTCTATCTTTTAAAACTGACTATCTTATCAGTAAAGTTCATACACTCCTAATCTTGCAGCAAATCCTGCTGATATGTGTATAGGCATCTATATTCTTGGCCACCAAAAATGTAACCAAATCCAATTTTTATAATATGACTCCAAGGCATGAAATGCTAATTTCACATAAAAAGAAAGCTTTTGAGAGACCAACAGGAAAGAAGATCAGCCACTGCAGTAGCCTTCAGTGTCCTGTTTGCTTGGTTAGTCTTATAGCAGGAACAATTAAATACCTGTTAATGCTGAGCCACTTGTGTGAATATTTAACGGCCCACTGCTGCATGCGGAGTAGTCTGTTATACCTACACTATGAGCACCTCGCAATCCAACATGAGGAACACAGAGAAACTACACACTTACATCAAACAGCCGCCACAAGCCAGCTACACAATAAAGAATGGCTGCATGGGACAACTGGTAGCTATTATAGGCAACAAATATTATTGTGAAAAATGTATTATCATTATCTGTCATAAGTAATGCATGACACTTGCACACAATAGGTTAAATCACAGAGGATGCACAGTAAATACTTGCCACTTTATGTCAGGTTGAATATTCTGTATCCCTGATAGTGTGGGGACTAAGACTGCTAATGACTTCAGCTGAGAATTAGAAGCCACCTAACATACAGAACTTGATAAATCCTGAGAAATGACATCTAGAAGGGTAGGTCTGTCAGCGAATATCTTCACTGCAATCCCTGATCAATGCAGTGAGAGCAAAGTTCAAGTGCCTTAAAGCTCAGAAGTTTGGATACAGATGTAAACTGACAGAACACAATGTGGATCATCTCAAATTTCACAACAGGACATAATTAATTTGGGGTAAAAACAAAACAAAATGGAACTCCCTGGTTCTCCACAGTGAAATGAGAAGCAAAAGCAATCATACAGCTAATAAATTAAACAGTACAGATACCATCATCAAAGGGGCTAGAAGATATGGAATAAATGTCCTCTGAATGTTTAAAATAGTCAAGTACAATTCTACTAAATACCATGTAAAGATTTGAGACACACTGCCAAATGAAAGAGTCAAACAAGTTCAGCAGCCTTGGATGGAAGTTGAAGAAGAAAAACTGAAAATAAATCTTGTGTGAGATTTGAGGTTGGTACAGTAGAGAAGTTCAGAATCAGGTCTTCTGGGACGTGACACTGTGTTGCTGGTTAGTGGCTCCTGATATGTCAGAGGAACTCCCACCATGTTGATTCAAAATCTTAGAAACCCCCAATCAGGTGACACAGAATCACACCACAGAAAATCTTAAGAATCCCCTAATTACCTTCCTGTTAGACAAATGTTATTTTATATTTCTTAATCTGATTTAAATGTTGAAAATAGCCCCACTAATGGCCTTCTATACATTCCCATTGTTTGCCTGACTAGGGAAATGATGGAATTCATTTATGGGGTGTGAGAAACCATAAGGCAGACTCCACTGGATGATAGCAATAAGACATACATCGGTAAGGAACTACACAGCCACTGTAACTGAGCAGCACCCTGGTACTATCAGATACAGAAATTCTGAGTTGCCACAGTTTGCAAAGTTGGTAAAAATAACCATTAATTTAAAAACAATCTTCAATACCTGAACATCTGGCAAAGGCAATATTGTCTCTGTAATGAAGACGTTCTTATTACTGTACAATTACAAGATTGAACATTATGGAGAACAAACAAAGACAATGAAATTCCCATAGCCAGCATACTTTGTATAAAAGCTTACATTTCTTTAACTATTTTCTCATTGAATTTCCTCCCAAAAGGCCCATTCCTTGACAAAAGCTATTCCAAGAGCAACAAAATCTGTATATGTAAGAGAATAGGGCTTGCTCTCTTGTATGTACATTACAAGTCTTAACAGGCAAGGCAGGCAGTTGTCATGAATGCAAGCATACAACTATGGCAGTAGACAAAATGCTCCATCAGTACTGCGCTGTCCACCTTTGCCAAAGATGTATTCTTCTAGAAAGCAGCACTGGTGAATGCATACTGCTGCTTGGACAAGTTAAATACTGCAGTGTAAACATACCTGTCTTGACAGAACTTCTTAAGTTATTGAATTTAGGTACTTTTGATAAAGTTTGGTTCCAACAGTTTCCTAGTGAGTAGGGCTTTGACACACAACATAATTACCATCTCCAGCTGCAACAATATTAAAGATTTCATTCACAAGATTCAGGTTTTCTGAGTTGATAAACTGAAGAGAGGAGTTATTGATTCCAAATGTTTTGAAAGAATGCAACACCTTCATCTTCAAGGGTCCAGGAGTCCTCAAAGACCTAACATCTACTGAGGGTAAGTCAGTGTACAAACCCTTCCCCTCATATCAGTATCACAGTTGGTGTGCGCTGTGCAAAAATGAGGCAATGAAGGCAATGTGCAAGTGCCTTACAGTAAATAAATCTTGATAGGGAAATGAAATTGGCCAAAAGAAGGCAGATGAATCCCACAAGTCACAAGAAATAACTCACCTGGGTGAAGAGCACTCGGCAACCCTTGAAGATGAAGGCAATGTGTTCCTTCCAAATGTCAGGAATCAATATCCCTGCTACTCAGCATAAAAACCCCTAAGACCCAAATCCTCAACATCAAATGTCACATGTCAGTAACAATCAGCACACTACAATGCAATTCAGTGTAGGATACAGTGAAATTAAACACAACATTAACTTGCAACATGTACTGTCCCAACACATTCCAGCTGTCAGTCACTTCTCTGATTCAATCATAAATGCAACTACTCACAAAAACTGAGTTTAGGGCATCAGAATCTATTTCTAACACCACCCTTTTGTGTCTAGGTGTCCACTTCATGCCACACAGACTTTATTATGTATATAACGTCACAAATACAACAACTGATTAATAACATAACCAAACAAGAATCCAAACAAATCAAATGTTACTAACAGATTTCAGCACCTTCATGAATGTCTAATTTATTGTGGCATTTCTTCGTTTTAAGCGTCGCAATGATCACATGTAAACAGATTCTGGTGCCCCTTGTATCGTATATTAAAAAAATTTTCTAAACTTAGTACACAAAGGACATGTAACATGGGCAGGTACCATCTTCATGTCTGTATTCCTATGTGCAGCATGCTAAATACATGATATTCAGAATACATGTGTGGCTTCCCAATCATTTCCTGCATGATAGTTTTTGATATCTGAAGCTTCATACAATTTGAGCATAGGACAGTTAGAAGTAATAAAACAGTAAAGACAAAACTATGTTACACTCATAAGGCCAAAAGTGATTATACCAACTTCACCCAAACAAAATGCAATTCTTTCTTACACACAAAAACAAATTCACTACATGCTGATGCACACCAATAATTCTTCAATTGGGGGAGGGCATGACCGTGAGGCCATACACATATTTATAATTAATGCTTGATTTTAAAAACTCTGTTATAAAATCATGTCATAAATGTAACTGTAACGTAACTCTGTCTGCAACTGCGTTCACATACACACAAATAAAACTACACGTTCTGTGACTCACTCATATTCCTAGTACAATGACTAACTTCTTGGTTTTTTTTTAATTCATCTAAGACTTCTTAAGTTTCTTCTTTTATTTTTCAAAATTCCAGTGCACTAGTCATCCCTCAATATCAGTGGATTATTTTGGCTGGAGGGTAAACTACATAAAAGTTTGATATCACTGTGCCTACAAAACTGGTGATTTTATTTTGATTTGAGAGGAGACAGGTTACAGCCTGACAGCATCCCCCCCCCCCCACACACACACCTGCTCTGGGTACACGCCTGCTGAGAAGAGTAGCAAATTCCTACAGATTGCTTGTGCTTCAACAGACTGTTCTGTGTGGTGTTATACATCACCTATTCCTCTCATTATCCGAGTCCAGTAGACTGTACAATTTAAGTCAACGGACAGTAAAACACATGCAGAACAAGGGGTGCCAACTATGTATTATTTTATCAAGTTGGCAGCTGTAAATGAGAAAACTTATAATTTGTACAGTAGGATGTACTGAACAGTAACAAACCAACACAACCGAAAGTTAAAATATAGAGCACAGGTTTGGCTTCAAAGACACAGTATATTATTCTGAAAATGCACATCATCAACAGAATATTTTGCTTTATCCTAAATATATGAACATGTGAACTCAAATAAATATTCCTGTTGCTAATACACAATCTCAAGATTTAAATTCCTGAAGTCAATAAACACTTTATATTCCTCCTGCAGAAGAGAGCTGCACTGATACTCAGCCAAAAGCCAAGATTTCGGAGACTTGTTCTGTCTCCATCATCACAGCTCACTAAGAGACATGTACAAAATATAAGGTCTCTAGGTGATAAAAATTAAATGACAGTTCATCACAGTTTTAATGTAACTCACTTATTCCACAGAAGGGTCAACACAATCCCAAAGCCCTTTGATGCATTTTTCCCATTGTGACACAATTTTAAGAAACTGGTCATAGTAGTCCTGCCATCAGTTCTGTTACAAGTTTCATGTAGTCCACAGCTGGAGACGATGAGGCACATGGGTTGAAAGGATGGCTATTTGTATACTATTGTCCCTACAGGTACTTGTGCCAAAGCAGTTTGCTCGCATTTGTTGCAGCATCAACATGGATGAGGGTGTCAAGGAAAACCATGTGGCTGTGATTGCCCTTCACTATTGCAGAAAATCCTATTCTCAAATTTTTGAACTCTTAAAACCATTGAAAAGTTTGTGAATTATCGTCTATTGGGCAAATAAATGTTACAAGGAACTCTGGAGGGTTGAAGATAGGGCTCAGCCAGGACACCCGAGGTGTGTGAGGACTGACGCCGCTATCAAAACAGTGTGGGAGCGGATTCACCAAAATCCACTCCCAAAACAGAAGATCATGTCCCAAGAGCTGAACATATTGACTTGATCAATGTTAAGCTTTGTCAGGGACAATCTACACATGAGAGACTACCACTGGTCAAACGGACACCTCCTTACACTCGCTTTGAAGGAGTGCCCAGTGTTGGCCCTTGGGGAGTTCAGACCTTACCTCCTGGACTATAAACTCTGGGCTGTTTTGGAGGACATGGTGGGCTGAAGGCATAACAACAACCTGGAGAGCCTGAAAAAATCCCTCATGAAGGCTGTGGCAGAGATCTACCTTGAGACAGTGCATGCAGTGATAGTAGAGTGGCCGGAGTGTCTCAAGGCTTGCATTGAGGCAGAGGGGGGTCATTTAGAGTGACATTATTATAAATAAAAACTTAAAATTATTGCAAATAAATTATTTGGCTCAAAAAGTGGATATTTTGTTTCATTTTTCTTCCAGGTCACAATATACTTATAACAAAACCTATGGCAGGACCAGGCAGAAATGAGGCTCTTGAATTTACAACCATTCACAAGCAACCATCTATGCTTCCTCAGTATGGTGGACTTTGCGACCTTCTACACGTTGCTTCAGCAGCCCAGACAAAAAACATATCACAAGGTGTGTTCCTTCAGAATGACAACTCCACACAATACATGTTAGATATGGGAGTGGTTGCAGCAATTTCACTGCAAACGTCTGGAACATCCACCATATTGTTTGGGCTGCTGACTGTACAATAATGAAGAAGTGTAAATTGTTTGTGAAAAGCTGTCAAAGTGGGAACATGATTTCTACTACAACAGCATTTTTAAACTTGTGCCAAGATGGGACAATGCACTTGTGCATATTGTTGAAAAATAAGACACTTTTGTTCAATCAATGAACTACATTCAATGTTGTAATAGTTTCTGATTGATTCTTTATGTTATAGACAACCTTACTTATTGACCATCCTTCATATCACCACCTTTCAGGCACAATCTGATCTCAGACACAGAAAATGCATGTCTCCAAAATATTGGATTTTAGTTATACCATGTTACAGCTGATAGCCCAAGCAGATTTCCATGGATACAGTCACAACTTGACAGTAGTACACAAATGTGATGTTCATTGACTACAAACAAAATTCTGCTGCTTGCTCTCCTCATTAATTTAATGTAACTGTAAAAAATGCCAAGATTAATTTAGAGGTGATGACGAATGACAAAACCTGCATAACTAGTCATGTCCAGAGCAAGATCAGAACTTGCTGGATAATCCTACGCATAGCAGGTAGAAACAGGCATCTTCAGAAGTTAGGATCTCATAGCAGTGAACGTTAGGATCACAATTCTATCGGGTGTAATAATGCAACTACTCCCATCTTTGGAGCAGAAGAGTGATGAAGATAGGAGCAGCGGGTTCCTCCAAAATGCTGGTGTGTGTGTGTCCATATATATATACACACACACACACACATACATACATACATACACACACACACACACACACACACACACACACACACACACACACACACACACACAAAACACAATAACAACAAATCCCAGAACACAAAAAAATTAGCTGTCATATTCTCTTGTCCTGTTTTTGAAGCCTTCAACTCCTTCTACTTCCAAGAAATCCTTGCAGCAAAAAGTGCTACAATTCTCAGAAATCGAAGTGCCAACTCGATGAAAATAATACCAAGAAAGGACAACATTCATGCACCCACCCACTCACACTCCACAGCTGCTGATGAGGTAGAGTACGTCAGCTGTTGGCCATAACGCACACACTGTATTGCTTCTCAATTAGGAAGTTGTTCATCAAAATTGCAAATTGCATCAAATTCACAATTTTGAATAATCAATATGATGTACATAGAACGCAGTCCAAATTAATTTTAAACCACACTTGAGCTTAGCAACAGTGCACCAATGTTAACAACTAGGAACTCCTTGACAAAATAAGCACTATGTCAGTATCAACACAGATATTGCAATTCAGCAACTTCCACAACCATCAGCAACATGGCTCATTCCAAACAATATATTGACCACTGACATCAAGCTCCACTGAATTTCAGAGAAAAACTTATGACTTCACAAAATCAAGGAACAACTGAACACCTGTTAGGTTCTCATTATAGCAACTATACATTTAGTTAACATCTTCTGGTATGTGACACCTTGCAGTTTTGTTAAGACGATCTAACAATTCAGAGTAACCTGCTGCCTCATTCTTCAGCATAACAGCAGAAAGAAGTGGTAGCTTCAGGTTCTTCTGAAATTTTATAAACTGCTGATATGTATGATGTCACATCCCCGAAGACATAAATCTCCAAGTGAACACTTGTTTACTTAATAACCGACTAATCTGCATGCTTATTTCAGTGACATATTTCAATGCAACAATGTTTTTTGTTATCACCCATAATCAGATGTTAGTACACCAAAAGAGCTGCTATCATGAGAGACATGTTATACAAAAAGCTAAATTTTGCAATTATTTTTGCTTTTCACAGCAGAATGGTTAAAATATTCTGTTCTTCTGGGATAAGATACTGCATTGCTGGGTAATCAGGTCCTAACATAAAGGAATGTAGTGCTTTCACCTTCATGAAAATCCTTACCTTAACCTTCAATGAACTAATGAGAGAAAAAGTCACATTGCATGTAGTAAATCCTGAAAGGGTGAACATTTCCAAATAAAAAACCTAGAATTTAAAAGGCCTTAAGCTAAAGGTTAAGAAAGTAGTATCTCCCTGCAGAACATCAGGAACCAATTACCAAGCAACACAGCATCACATTCCAGAAGAATGTAATCATCTAATTAACACTCCCAAATTTCAGAACAACACTTCTGATGTTCATAAATTAACAATATACTGAAAACATATTTGAAAGTATTTAAAAAAAGGGAAAAATTTACCTTAAGCTGGAAAACAGTGAGTGCAAATCCAACTAACACAGGGCAGGAGAACTGGAAGAAACCAGGTAATTACAGAGATGTTTCCTTTGTATAGATATGAGGCAATATGTTTTCTGAAATCTTGGCTGGTGGACTAAGAGACTGGCTAATTATTTTCTCACCAATGTCCATAATGCAAAAAAGAACCACAAACAACAATTAACAGAAAAACAGACAAATATTTAAACAGTCAAGATATGGTGATTATATTGGTGTTTCAGAGGTTTTGAAATAGCTTCTGACTCAGTACACAGGAAAGCTTTGTGAGTTACAATGAGAGAAAGAAGGATAATTGATAATATGGTGAACTGTATTAAGGAAATGTACTGTTCTGTTTAGCACTAAGACTTGGTTTCATGTCAGAGGAAGTACTAACTTTCAGAATGACAGGGAAATCCCAAGCTCATCCACAAAGAATCATTATATAATATTATAAGGTGGATGTGTGATCTAAGAGTGCAATTAAGATTACTGGGTCCTCTTCTAAGACCACAAATTCACACCAACATGTTGCATACATTCTGACACAATTTTTTTTAAAACCCCTCTGATTAAAAGTGAATCTATGACCCTTATTCAGCAAGACAGTGCAACAACTGACACTGCAAAGAACAGATCTCTAAATCAAGTTTCCCATTTTCCTGCAATATGACACGGCATCACTGCATAATTGGGTCCCAACATTTCAATGGAATGTATATCCAGAAGAACAGATGCCTCAGTTACACTGCTGCCAAAATTTAAAAACTCACAGTTATTTTGGTGACAAAATAATAAGCAGGGGATTGTGACCTTAGTTGCCAGATCTGACTCATGCAATTTTCACGTGTGGTTGTGGGGCATGTTACAAGATAAAGTGTACAGTAAAAATACTTGTTCCAAAGACAATGTGGCAGGAAGTATTAAGACTGCAGTGGCTTGAACTTCACTAACAGAACCCTGACATACAATGCGCAATGGTGTGACACCTGTCTGTAAGTGAAACAAAACTATTTTTCATCAATTTGTTTAAATTTTAACCACAATACATTACACTAAAAAACATAAACATAACTCCTGGCAAATTGCAGCAGTGGTAGGAGGTGACCAACCATACTTATCAGGTAAATAACAACTCTGCACAATGAAGAAAGAAAAAGTATGGCCACACAACAAAGAAAGAAAATCATATGGTCTTCACAATGACATCCATGAAAAAGAACACATGTAAGGGTAAAATCATAGGTGTGCCCTAACTCACCAATTGACACCATGTACTCTAAATCACCAAGTGACACTAACACTGCAGTGTTCAACTGAGAAAATCCCAGCCTACACAAAAAAGAACTGTGTGAACTCTATAACAAATACTGGTCAAGTTGATAAATCCAAATTATACAAACATGACTGACAGCACAATCAGCAGACATCAAAAAGTTATTTCAATACAACTGTAAAAAGCAGCTTGATGACAATGATCACATGGTTGTCTAATTTGTGGTTGATTTCAAACTGGCCATGAGCTTTAAAGCAGTTCCTAGCACTGACATGGTGCCACACACAAACAAACACACACACACACACACACATGTCACACTGCACTTCACATCTCTAGTCCAGGGTCCTATCTACTGTTGTATTCACTGACTGTTTGGCAAAAGACATACTTAACATTCAGAAATTAGTAGTACTTTTCATCATTATTTTCTCTCATAAATAAATATTGCAGGTCAATCTTTTATGGCATTGAAAAATATATACGGCAAAATAAAGACAAATTCATATTGACAAGAACACAAAAATCACGTTGGCCTTGTGACAGTCATGAGATTAGGAGACTAACAGGCTTCCTTACTGATAGAGGTAGTTACGGAATTCACACTTTTGCGATGTATGATTTTCTATACTGCATGTGATTATGACACTATTAAGAACTGCATAATATTATTTTGTACTCGTTGCTATAGAGAATAATATACATAATAGGAAGCACTGGCTCATCTGAGACCGGTACCACATCCCGGCCCTGTAAGCACAGCATCTTTTGGTATAAATGTGTTGTCATATAAAAAAGTCTCATTCTTAATATACAAACAACAATCTTTGGTTGAAAACACAGTATCACATACAAACACGCAGACACATAGCATTATGTACAAAATGGTCACTGTTCTCATGGTTTCTTAAGATGCTTTCATCATGCAGAAGTTCGACACTACTGTGTTTGACAGAATAACGATTCCATTAGGAGGACATGAGATCTTGGGATGGTTACATACATACTTATGTCGCCACAAACATTAAAATTGGTCTATACATTCTGCACAAAAACATAATCTAGACAGCATGGCATTGCACAACTTTAACCTAACTTAGGGAGGTTTGAACGGTGGTGTCAGGAGCCTGCAGCTGCTTGTCTAGCAGAAACTGAAATACAGTCTCAAACATTCTCTCGCTGTATAAATAATCTCTGTGGTAATATATCAGTCTCAGTTCTGGCCAGCCCAGTGACAGGAAGCAAACCACATGTGTAATAAATAACTTGCTCCCCTAAAATATTATTATCAGCCAAATCTCTCCTTAACCAGAAACATCAGTTTCTTCTTCCCCTTATATGCTACTTTCATGTTCTCCACAAGCTGCGTGAATTGTGCATGACCATCATGGGCAAGGATAAAGGTGTCACGTGCTTTGCCAAGAAAGTCGATGAAGTCACCGTAATGTCGAGGAGAAATGTGGGTGAGACGAGAATGGGTTGTGTTAACATATGCTGCTACTGCAGCTTCCAGGAGCGGCCTCAAAGGCGGACGATCGTAGGACAGTGGCTTCACTCCCCCTCCACACCCTCCACGGCTGCTGCTGCGGTGATGATGGTGATGGTGGTGGTGTTTTCCTCCTTCTGCAGTGCTGCTACCACCAGGAGGGTGGGGGCATGAGATGCCTGGAGCAGTCATGGAACAGCGTCTCAAGATGTCAGAGAGAACAGTTGCACACTGCACATTTTTCACCAAAAGTGGGATCATGTTGGTGAGCTCCGTCTTCCCCAAGGAGTGGCTCAGAGCACAGGCCCAGTGGATGTCATTGATTGCAGGGTGAGTGTCCTGCAACATACCATGGCTCTGTCTGAGTACACAAGAACTTCACACACAGAGGCACAAATAAAACTGGTAGAGGTTCTTTAAACGTCCCATTGGAACAAATTCAGGCCATGCATATCACCACAGAGTCATAAGTTTTCATTTTCCCATATTCTAATAGCCCACAGATGAAAATTCCTAACATCATAACCTTCCACACTGTTGTTAAGTGGCAGCAATCAAATATAATCTCTTGCTGTCAGGTCCAACATAAATTGAGTCTGTTTCATAAAATCTTTGGTGCTTACATGGGCTTTAGTAGCAAACAAAAAATTACACAGTGCATTATTTGACTGAAGTCCTTTCAACCAATGAGATGTAGTCTTTCTGACTTACAACCCTGTTTATAACTGTCAATAAACACAAATATATGTTAGCATTTAACACAGTTCAAAAGGAGACACATGTACATACTGCTGGCATAAGGTGCAACACACACAAACAGATGAAGTCCTTCTAACCAAATACTGGAGAAACTGCTGAGGGAGATATAAAGACAATATGAGACATTTGTGTACAGAACTGGAGAAATCTACATAGTCAGAAGTTTATGATGTACATATGACATTAAGAATATCATAAAATAATTTAATTAATGATGAAAACTGGCATATACTGTTGCATACATGCAGAAATGAGAAATACATGCCAAATTATATAATTGAAAAATTTGAAGGGAATAGATTATTTGGGATATCTACAAATAGATAAGAGGATCAAATTAAAATGCACTGGAATGGGCAGAGAAGATGTGAATGGAGTGGATGTGTCTCAAGCTTTCATCTGGTGGCAGACTTCTGTGAACACAGGCATCAGATGACTTCTGTTTTAAAAGCAAGCATTACCTGAATGTGCCTAGTACCAATCAACTGCACAAGCAAGATGCAAGTCAGATTCAGATGGCACAATCACTTATGATTGTTGCTACAAGCATAAGATCCATGGTATTTCTATACGAATGGAATCTTGAAAACATTCCAGGTTTTCTGCCCCATCTTGTTCTTGACATCCGCAATTAACATAGTGATAAAAACCACAGGAATTACATGTGTTGTTTGATGTTGCACTACATGGTGGGTGGTGGGGTTTTGTAGGCTAGGTAACTATTTCATTCGGCTAGCTTTTCTGGTGATAAAAATTAGTAAGAGTAAGGTAAATTTCAAGATGGTGTTGACAGACAGGTGCATCAACTGGGGTCCCAGCAACAGAGAAACCAATTTGTCCAAATGACAAGTACAAATGTGAGAACTGTTTGTTCAGCCCTTCGTAACATCGGTAACTTCAGTGCTGATAGGGATTCTACCTTTAAACTAAATTTTTGGAAGCTAAATTTTTGTCATACCTTCAAAGTGTATGCCCATCAGTGACCCACATCCAACTAGTAACACTGAATACCAGATGGAACATCCAATCATAAATAATGTCAGGTTGAAAAGTCCAGGATATCTAGACCAGCTGAAATTCTGCTGTCTGGTCAAACCAGTCCTGTTACCTGATTGTATGCCAGATGCACATTCTTCATGGCCAGCATTGCCAGCTTGTACGCTCTTGTCGGATAACCCCTATGCTCCATGTATCGTGCAATAGTAAACAGCTGGGAGGAGGTCATTATATGCGATGCAGCATCAATAACGATCTGATACGCTGTCTCAAAGGCCAGTGCTTCATTCTCACACAGGGTCAGAGCATTCAAGGCACAGTTTGGGGGATCCTGAAACAAAGATGTAGTCTTGAGAGGAAACTACATGATTTACAAAACTTTCAAGCCCCCCTGACACACAACCATGCAGGTTAGTATTGCTGATAATTCTGCCCAACAGCAGCCAGATTATTTGTATTCATATATGCCACAATCTCAAGCCTAGTATGAGAACGATGGTCAGTAGGAGGTACTTACAGCTTAATGTGAGCTGTGACCCACAAAGTGGGTAAACCTGTTATTCTTCACTTCTCATTTTAATCCAAGAGCTGAACAATCAAAAGAGAGATCTGAATGGGAAATGAGCTCAAAGTGAATAAGAATCCAGTGTTTTACCAATGAGACCATCACAGGCTGCCCTTTCAAAATAAACACATTTTAGAACATGTCAACTGTCTTATATCTGAAGAAAAGTCCCTTTTCCTGGTTAGTTGTGTCTGATACGTTGCAGAAACTTCCAAGGATACAATTAAATTTTTCGGTGTCAAATCAGAGCATTTAAAATCCCCATTCCCATGTGGTAAAGGTTCAGTGGCACTGTCTTCACACACACACATGAGAACAACTCAAAGCCATCACGTGACTAAGAGAAGAACTGGAGTAGTCTCTAATGACAAAATAACCTGATGTTCATACCAAATTTTTGAATTTGGCTTTGAAGCCAAGCAGGAACAAGAGATTTTTCAATTATCCAAACTGTCCAGACTCCCTGTGCAGCCCACCCAGCCTCATTATTCAACAGGTACAGGGGGTTCTTTCTGCTGTGGTAAAGCTGCTGGGTCATGAAGTTGACCACCCCCCTTCTTCTTCTAGTGCCAAGGTAAAGAATGATTGGAGCTACACTTCTACTCCCCCCATACATTCTTCATGGCATGTATGGGGATGACTTTATTGTTACCATTAATTGGTTAATGACAAATACACAAAAGCCAGAAGAATCTCTCCTTGTTGTGGTTATGAGACACTCACTTTGGTGGCACACTGAAGAGCCAAGTTCCTGGCACAGCCAGACAATTCCTCCTGTTGAGCATACGTCAGGTTCAGCCTCATTATGGTGCTATGGGACATGATGGTTGTTGCCACAGGACCTGCACATGGACAACAAAGTCTTAGACATGGTGTGACAAGCTACTCCTACATGACAAGATGGCATATGCTGGTTTGCACCTGTTGCTTCAGTTGGTGTGAACAGTTGATACCAGTTCTGCATGATGGACACCAGTGCCTCCACTCCAACCTCAGTGGCACAGGTCACTAGCCAGCGAACCATTTCCCGTCGTCGCCAGTTAAGGGATGACAATGTCATCCGCATCACCTGAAGGAACCAAAAACAATAATGAAAAACTGGGCAGTTCAGAAGAATCTCCACGTCCAAATGCTTCTTTCATACTTTACTACCTTCAAATTACAAACATGTGAAATAAAATGCCTCAAAATTTCAATTAATTTTATGCAATGGCAGGATGTCTCACACAACTAACAGTAAGAGGTCTCTGGTCCTTCCCAAGCCATGCAGACAACAAAATGGTCAGAACTGATGGGGTATGGGACAAAAATAAATGAAGTATGGGAGAAGTAATATAATGTATTCATGTACAGGGCTGCCCACAGAATGCAAAACATGTCACTACTGACTAGGGGAGAATGGATTCTCACTGTCTTCTTATTCTGTTTTATATGTCATGCAACACAGTGCAGTGTTGATACTCAGCATGTTCAATTTTCTGAATCACCCACCTGTAATGCCACCTTCATGACCTTTCACAACTGGCTCCAAAAAACTGGGAAAACATCATGTGACTGGCAATTTGGCTTCCCCCACTCTCCTGTTCTTGAACATTATCACTCTCCGCTCAGTCAAGCTCCTTCTTTCAGTCACAACTTCAACTCTTGCCACCATGCACCATGGGGTCATAAATTCATATACATATCTACTATAAATTAAAACCTCTCAACCTTGGGTAGGAGTTGGAATTTAAAAATTTAAAATATATTGAATGTTTAAGTGCAGTTGATTGTTTTCATGATTCATATAGTAAAAATCTCCTTCAATCATTTGAGGTATTATATGCTTCCAGACAGTGTTGGTACTTCATTAAAAATACATTTTTATGCATTTTATACTTTCTATGCTTACTATATTTTACTATTACTGGTATTTTGTAAGTTTTTGAAACCAAATAGGCATACCAAATTGAAAATGGATTCTGATATTCATGACTGTTTCATCTGCCCAATTAATAACAAATAAATTGGACTCTACTGTATTTCTTCTACAAGTGAAGCTCAGAAATGCAGGTGCAATTTGTAGTCTAGCAAATATAGTAAATGTATTAATAATACAGACTACCAAGAACATCCTTTCTTTGCTTGGGTTTCTAACAAAACAAATCATTTAAAAAAAATAACTGTCAATTTATTACAGCAATCTTAAGAATGTATATTCCTGTTGAAAAATTATCTTTACAAAGTAAAAACAGCAGTGCTTGATATGAAGGTCATACCAGTTTGTCTGCATCCTATAACTGGCAACTAAATCACTGGACAGATATTTTCTACAGTCTGATATCACAGACTTTCACTAAATGTTGATATGCACATCCAGCATGCAGCCACACTGATTCACGATGAAGCCCAGTTTAGGTAAGACCATATATGCACTGTCCCATGTGATACATAGATAACATTTATCAAGGTTTTCTGAAATTCTGACTTTCAGGTAACAAATCCTACTTAGCAAATACAATTTTCTATGTCACCCATAAACTTTGACAGAGTTTCTTTTATGTGAGACACCTCCATTTCTTTATTCCCATTTTTAACCCATTGGGACACACAGTCGTCTGTGAGACGCTGAGCCATCGAGGCCGATGCTGTTAATTCTAGCTTTGTCAGTAGATGGCATAACATGTCTT
>JGI20166J26741_11622250_pt1 | contig 22964 bp, 17 predicted proteins | sample TergutCu122P5_FD_26741 | JGI IMG/M metagenome (IMG submission 26741)
TCACTCTTAGCTTGCTTTATTCTAGCACCATGTCAAAGAATCCTTTGAAGGACCATATGACATATGGAAGGCCTATTTATTTCATGTATTAGTGCCAGTTACTTATTTATCTCATTATGACATCATTGAAAAGAACTACACTACTTTTATCTGCACTTTGGTTACAGCCTGTCCTAAAATGTTTGAGTGGGCATTAATGTGTGAAATCAGAGTTCATATAACCTGAAGTCTTCTCAGGCAATCTGATACCAAGAGAAATGTTTACTTGATGTTTTCTTAATGTGGATACTCTTCTGCACGGACAGAATGCTGGCCATACACAGAATGATTTCATAGGCATTCACAATTAAACCAGTTCCATACCTGACAACTAAAATGGCACCTGCTGAAAAGTGAAACTGTATATTAATTCCACAATCCCTCAGAACTGGCATGGGCAAATACAGGTGAAAATTTCAAGTAATCGTACAAGATACATTACATTACCTTATGTGTTCCAATTTAGAACCTTCATGAGCAAATTTTTATGACTTCTCATGTGGCAGCCTCCATTATATTTCCATGCATGTATTTTCTGTCAGATGCAGATCTGCTGATGAGTTCTTTTACATAAGAGGCAAAAATGAATGCATCACATATTTTTTGCCTACAGAATAATTTACAAGTATTACATTAGGATGGAATTAGCAACATAATTTTCCCATTATTTTAATGGGTGTAAGTTTAAATGCACATCCACAAACAAGAACAAACTTAAGAATGTTTGAAAACAGTACTGCAGATAGTATTTGGAATTAAGAAGGAGAAATAATGGGAGGAATTAAAAAATTAGAGTCTGCAATTTCTCCTTATGTAATACAGAGTGTATTTTTAATCATGTTCCTCAGGGTGACAGCTGTTATGTTTGCTTATCACACGGGAAGCCTGGGTCTTCTTGGAATTTAGATTCCACTTTTCCCCCTGTAGCTCAGTTAATCTAATTTCATTGAACAGCCTCAAAGTGCCAACCTCCATTTTCTAAACAGACCCCACACCTCCTGAAAATATTTTGGTATGTGATGGAGCTCATCTTGAAATATTTGCAATTTACTCTGAATATTTTCTTTCAGTAACAGCGACACAGCTTGTTTACAAAAACTCTATATTTCAGTGTCTCTTACCCATAATAACATGTATTCAGTTCTGAACCTAGGAGGCCACAAGCTGTGCATTATCAGCTGCATAACAAGCATTCCTTCTAGAGCAGCCACTGAAGAGTTTACAGTGTAGGATATGGCACTGTCCACCATTACGTGAACATACATTTCTTCTTCCACTGTTAAATCTCCAAATAATGGTGTCAAAATAAACCAAACATATTGTTAGGTATGTACAGTGTCTTTAAAAAATATGGGACCTGCGATTTTGTGCACGTTCACTGCACACCAGACTCCTACTTTCAGGTAAGGCACAGAACCTCAGGTACTGCATGGGGACTTTCAGAACACCTACATATATTTTTTTCTGACTGTATAAATTCCCATTAATTGTAAATCATGCTAGCTTGTAAAAGTACTGTGCATGTATACTTTTTATTCAACACAATGCATTTCTCACCCACATTGTCAATGTGTTGTGGGTGCTCCATTAAACTCAACAGTACATTCATCTTGCATTCCAGCACTTACAAAATGAGGGAAGTCTTGGCAGTTTCACTTTGGCAAAGGAAGTTTGTATTTCCTTATGTTCAGGGATGCCATTGAAGATAAACTCTGTATTACTGTAGTAGGCATGGAGACTAGGGTGTAGTTATGAGGTAAATATACAATTGAAATTAGAAGTTTAGGAAGTGTGAGACTGAACTGAATTTAAATAGTGCAGAACAAAGTAAAATGGCCGGTTTCTATGAACATGGCACTGAAGTGTTGTGTTTTAAGAAACAAACACCCTGTGGACCAGCTCTACAGCAATCTACTCTTCATGAAAGAAAGACTCTCAGCATGCAGTTAGTTAGAGGTTAGTGTAGAAATTCCACCTGTATTTCCAAATAAATACCATGTTGTTCCACATGAGTTTTCTTACAATCCAAACTTATACAAAAGCGATATGGATATAAAATTTCTCAAAAATAGCTCCTTTTTTTGCAAGGAATAAACTGGAACTCAACTTTCCACTCTTTACATGTTCATGGATAGATTTATTTACAGCAAGGTATTGTTATGTTTCTGTTAAGCTGTTTTAACTTATCATAACAGAAACAAGCTTGTATATTCACTAACACAATGTCTGTTTTGTTATGCTCTTGGTCAGATCTTGTTTCCTAGACTTCAATGCTTTAAATGGGTTGTATCGCAACTAAGTGTCTTCATCTGTCTCTGTATTCACATAGCTGCTGCTCCTCAGTGCCTTCCCATGTTCTTACTTATACTTTTTCCCATCTTGATCTTGGTCTTTCGCTTTAATGGTTTCTTTTTTAGTTCCATATCCACAAACTTCTTTGTGACTATATCTACATTTATTCTTAAAACTGCTCCATATACAACTTCACACTCTACAAACAATAGGAAATTTCATTTAAAAAGATCTTTATGTTGGCCAGATACACAAATAAGGGTAATATGGTCTACAGATATTTCATAAATAATACAACTTTACCTTTTTTTAAACAGATTGATTTCTAGTTCTAATTCTAAAATTAATTTTTATTAGGCTATTAGTCACATTAACATGGTCTTCTCTGCTGGAAGTTTGTGTCTCATTCATGGAATAAGAGCGCATAGGAAGATGAAATTTCATATGTAAATGGAAACGTGAAGGCCATCTTCATCACCATCACAGTCATAGTTATTTCTGTTGTCATGATTATTATCATTATTATTAATGTTATTATTTTTATTCCTGCTCCTTCAGTTATGGAGGTATGTATGCAGTTTCTGACTTCATAATTGGCATTGCAGGAATAATGACCACAGAAAACCAAGTTAATGAAGTAAGTAACATTGTGTTATGGCAGAGCATGATATTCTGATAATTATGTAAATCATGTAGTATCTTATGTCTTTCATCATCTTATTAATGCCGATAAACAAATTAAACCAACCAACATTTTGGAGATGAATAACACTAATAAAAAACCCACCTTTGATCTTCACTGTTAAATCAGTTCAACCCAATCTGTACTGTGAGAACATGATTCTTAGATTCACAAAAATGCACAAGTGCAGTGTACTGTTGCAAGGTACCAGCAATAAAGTTATGATTATGACAGAGTAGTCAGTTTGTTTGTAAGAAACGATTCTGTAGTCTCAATGAAGGAAAAGGCAACTTGTGATATGAAAAATAATCAATGTTGTAAGGATTTGGTTTTTATTGTTTAGCTTGAAAAATTCATCAATGACAACTATGAAGGTCTAGGATCAGCAGCAGAAGATGGAAAAAATGAAGTGGAGGCAGCTAGAGCTGACCTTGAGTGGACAAAAAATCACAAGGATGAAATCCTAGCTTGGTTACAAAATCAGCAAGATGGAAGTGGAAATATTGCTACAAACACAATTCTAATTACTGTTGCATTTATTATAACATTACTTCACAATACTCAAATTTTTAACTACATAATGTAACTTGCGTTTTCAATAGATTTGGGGGGAAAAAAGGGCAATGATTGCATTAATGTGTCACATCTATTCCCTTTTATATTATAGAATGTACATTTGGATAACTTTACTTCGCTTTACATACTTTGCAAACATATCAATGTTGCCTCACACTTTATGAATACAGTCAACAGACATTTCATGAAGGAGGCATTTCTCAGGTGCAGCAGTTTTGCTGTCACTTATCTATGATTTATGACAACAAGCTTATTTAATAGAAACAGAACAAATGTTTAATTTAAGTTACATGTGATAAACAACAACCTACCTGCAGGATTAACAATCTGTATATGTACCTGGAGTAAACATTATTACTGAAATCCAATTCCCCTGAGATAATGACATGATAATATCATGTCATCTATAACTACTGATACTTAGAAATATTCCTCATTCTCAAATAAATTTTACAACACTGTATCTCCTTCTCATGTTGAAACTTAATACTTCTGAGTTTGAAAGCTGCATGTGGTTCTAAATTTCAACAGATTTCATTGTTCAGAAAGTACACTTACTTTATTCTCAACAACCGGAACTTGTCATTTCATATTTTGTTCCTACAAACGGATAGGAAGGTTTATACGAGAAATATTCAGGTTCAGTTGTGGAAAAAACTAATGCATTATATTAAACTTTGTATGTTTGTGTTATTTTGTAGTATATCATACCACATGAATAAAATTTGAATTTTAATATCAACACTTAACAGTTTTATTATTCTTAAGACTCTGGTATCTCAGGTTGTAAAGGAATAAGAATATATACTTCCAAACAAAATATGCATGAAATATATATATATATATATTTATCATCCCAAACAATGGCATTTTTAGATGTAAGTACAGAACTAAGACAAATTAAATAATCTTGGTAGAGGACATCCCGTTGTGTTTACAGTACATTAATAAAACAACTTATACATGTACTCTGTCTGACAAAACTATATAATATTGTATTGTTATACTATTATTGGCTACTAGTTTCAGACTCAGTGGACCATCATCAGGCCAATATTTACAAAAAACTTAAAAATGCTGGTATTTTTTGCAAATATTGGCCTGATGATTGTCCATTGAGGCCAAAACTTGTAGCCAATAGTAGTATAACAATATAATATTACATAGATGTGTCAGACGGAGTACATGTATAGTTTGTTTTACAAATTAAATAGGTTTCTGCTGAAAAATTACAGTATTGTACTGACATTACTGAAGTTATATACTGACAATTTGGCAGTGAAGACTCATGAGCAGTCAGCCACATTGAGAAACATCATGGAATTTACACAGGATAAAATTTTCAGATCTTATATGAATTCTTTACCATTAAAACCAAGAGCCAAAATAAAAACACAAGATAACAAGTGAAAGGTGTACTTCAGTGTAATCTATTATACATATTTTCCATATTCAGATATAAATCTACTGTCTGTTCAAAGTTTATTTTATGACTGTCAGTAACTCAGGACACTATTATGCTTAATTTTAGCACAACTGAGGGATGAATTTCAAAGGAATGAGAAAAGGTCACTGCTAATTCCAGCATTTGCATTGGTGTACTGATAAAAAGCATGACAAATCTCAACCAGGATAGCCAGGAACCCTGCCTAGATTAGAACCAGGTATTTCCTGACTAAGAGTTTAGAACATTACTTTTATACCACCCTATCTGGGAAGTCTGTGTTGCTGATTTCTAATCATACTAACAATACAACACTGCTCAAACCAGAGTTATTTTATTGTTCCCCCTATGATATCAGGGTATGCATAACATTATCTTTAACTTTACGTTACTTTAATTTACTTCACTTCACTCCATAACACTATATTTGAAGGAATGTTAAGTCTGCAACAGACGATGCTGCGAAGAGATAGCACACATAACAGTAAACACAACTAGAAGTACTTTTCACAATTATCGTCTTTTTTAGTGAACCAGACAAAGTCTACATTTGATTTGGTCTTAAAATGACTGATTTGATTTTTTAAATATGATATTCCACCCGGAGGAACCTTTCTACAAACAGAACAAAATTGTATCACAAGTTACAAGACTTTTCAGCGATCAAGGTCACTGGACTTGGTGTAACTATCTCCTTCAGCTGGAATTTCAGGTTCTGTAACATTCACCATACTCTAGGAAGTTAGAAACACCTTTACCAACCTTGCAAATGCACCTCTTAAAATTTCAGTTCATGAAATAAAAACAAAATTTATGACAGTGAGCAAAACCAGTGAAATCTATAAACTTTGCAGACACTAACAATAGATATACAATAGTTAATTGGTAGATTATTCCTTGCTAATAAATACTACCATTGTTTAAGGTAATAACTCTGAACACAGACTCTGAAACTGAAAAATAAACGCAAGCGTTACAAAAATCTGTTAAGGCCAGTCATATTTTGTGGTTCACAAAGCTAGACTCTTACAAGAGGGTGCTAAAAGTAAGGTATGAAGCTTTTAATGAATGGTCTCAAGGAAATATTATGGGCCAAAGAGTCAAAACAGTCACTGGAAAAGATAATATATTAATAAACTATATCTAGTACATGGAATTGAATTGAATGGTATTTGGGTTTGAAGCCTTCCAGGCCTGATGCCCCATGTTCTATACTAAGTTAAAGGATCCCTGTCCCTTTGGCAAAATTCCAGATGGCCCCTATACTTAGTTTCCTAATATTCTCTGGGTCCAAAAGGAAGGAACACAGATGTGTATGTCTGAGTGAGGCTAAGGCCTCACACTCACACAAAATGTGGACTAAGGTCTCCTCCTCAGTACCACATTTCCTACAAATGGGTTTATTACTCAGCCCCATTATATATAAATGTCTTCTCAAGGTGTTATGTCCAGTAAGCAGGCCAATAACAATCCTGGATTGTGTCCTATTAAAGGACAATAATCGGACTCTTGTAGCCAGGTCTGGGCCAGAGATCAATTCTCGAGCCTGTCTCTGTGTACTACAAGGACCATGCCACAATACCAGATACTGTTTTTCCATCCAGCACTTCATCTTTATTCTTATATTCTGCCTAGAAACCCCCCAAGAAAGGCTCAAGTCCAACAAACCGCTGAAAAGAACCGTCCCTCATGAGCTTGACAGCGATTTCATTTCCTCTCACTTTGGCATGTCCAGGGACCCAATATAGCCCTACAGCATGTCAGGTAGAGATATCATTCAACGCCTTCTGGCACTGTCATACCAAAGGAGACATTGTTTTGGCAGCTTGAAACGCTTTCAGAGCCACCTGACTATCAGAGCAAATACTAACATATTTCTCTGGCCGATCCTGAGTTTCAATTTCATGAACACAAGCTACGAGTAATATCGCATATACCTCAGCCTGAAAGACTGTGGTGTTTTCCTAGAGACATGCTGAGCCTTCTGTCTGCAGATTGTCCATAGACCCCAACCCCAGTCCCCTTCGCAGTCCTAGAACCATCCGTAAACCAGACGAGCCCTTTAACCACAGGAGGAGTCGCAGGGCCTCTGGTCCATTCCTCTCTAGTTAACATAGTGTTGCTACATTTGGGTTCCAGATTAAAGACTGGTTTCATAACGTCGAGCCCCATATTAAATATGGGATCAGACTTTTGAAGTTGTGTCAATATACAACTATGTCCTTGACTGGGGTGAAGTTAAGACCAACACCCCAAACTCCAGAGGTGATGTGCTGCCAACCTCACCTCCCTCTGTATCACTAGATCCAGCAGAGGGAGGCCAGCGAGTGCCTCCATAGCACCAGTAGGAGTCATACCAATCGCTCCCGTTATACATAAGCATGCCAGTCTTTTGTACTTCGCTTAGCTTCTTCTTGGCACTAGCTGTTTGGCAGTCAGGCCACCATATGAGGGATGCAAAGGAGATGGTCGGCCGAACGATGGCGACATAGAGCCAATGGACCACCTTGGGTCTCAGGCCCCACCTCACCCCACACGCCCTCCTACAGGCCCACAACAAATTGACAGCCTTCCTCATCTTGACACCCACATGCTCTCTCCAGGTCAAGTGAGAATCCAGAATAATCCCAGATACTTGACTGACCCCGAGAGACTTAATTTAACCCCTGTGGCTCAAAGAAACCTGGGAGTTTCCTTTTCCTAGTAAATCCAACGAGACCAGTCTTATCAGGATTAACCGAAAGCCTAACCTCATTGCACCATGTCTCTACAGTCAGAAGGGCCCACTGCATGGGTCCTGATACCGTGTTTGGGAATTTACTCACTGCGAGAAGACATAAGTCATTTGCATATCCTTGAATGAACACCCCATTTCCACTGCCCCTGGCCAGCAAATCATCTACCACCAGGCACCATAGAAGCAGCGACAGCACACCCTCTGTAGGCAGCCCCTGGATATTGCAAGCCTCATAGAAAATCCACTGATGGTCGCCACAGCCCAATAGGGTGGCCCTAATCCACCACACAATGGTGTAATCGCTACAATGCCTGACAAGAGCATTACACATGGTATCATAGCAGGTATTGTTAAATGCCCCTTCTATATCTAAGAACACACCCAAGGCTGTCTCTTGCTGGTCAAGCACCTTCTCAACCCGTACAATGAGCTGATGAAGAGCCATTTCCACCGATTTCCCAGCCTCGTAAGAATGTTGGTTAGGATGCAGTGGCATGAATACCAGTGCTTCATCTCTTAGATACCTATCCACCAGCCTCTCCATGGTTTTAAGGAGAAACGATGTGAGACTGATGGGTCAATAATCTCCAGGTCCACTATAGGAAGTCCTACCAGGCTTATGTATAAACACTACCTTAACCTGTCGCCATGTGGCTGAAACAAAGCCAGTAGACAGACAGGCAAGAAATATTCTTACCCAGTATGGGATAACAGCCTCCTGTCCTTCTTGTAGCAAGGCCAGGAATATGCCATCCACCCCTGGACTTTTATATGGGGCAAAAGAATCTATAGCCCATTCTACCCTTCTGTAGGTGACCTCCATTCTGAACGTCTGGCCAGGAGGGTGGCCACAGGGGCCGCTAACTCCTGTGTAACCTCCGAATTAGGAAAATGTGTAGTTAGCAAGATCTCTAAGGTTTCCCCTTTGGACTGTGTACGCCTACCCGAAGGAGCACCAAAGATCCCAGCTTAATTTTAGGGTCCTTAGAAAGAGCCCTATGTAGCCTAGCTGACCTAGGTAGGTCATTGATGGAACTACAGAAGGTCCTCCAAGCATTTTTAGAAGCCTTCCTTACTTCCTTCCTGTAATTCTGCTGAGCCTCTCTATAGAGTTCCCAACTATACAGATTCTTATCTGATCAGCACTTATTAAAGGGCCGTCTCACTTCTCTTCTGAGAGATTCCATCTCCACAGTCTACTTCAGAGATTACCTACCTGCTTTAACAGATCTAAGAGGAGAGTTATCCTCGTAAGCTGAGATTAGGACCAGCTGAAACCAAGGACTTGAAAGCCCCAATCCAGCTTCATTTTTCATGTTCATCTCAGGGCCCTTCTCCAGTCGATCCCTCAGGTCCCCTTTAAAGGATCCCCCCAATTTGTGCCCTTAGGGTTCCTGATTAGGCGTGCTGGTACGGAGCCCCACAGAGTGAACAGAATATGTCTATGATCCGACAAGGAGGGCTCTGACGAAACCTCCCAGTCTACGATGCTTTCTAAGAGCCGAAGGGACCCTAGGGTAATATCAATCACCTCTAACCTGCCACCACTGCAGAAGGTGGGCTCATTTCCCCCGATTTAGAATCTCCGAATTCGAAGAATTTAGAAATACCATCAGGTCCTCCCCTCTACTGTTGCAGTTAGTGCTGCCCCATACACTAAGATGTGCACTGGAGACTCACCCCACAACTACGAGTAGATAGAGGTTTTCATTTTCTCAATAGCACACGAGTTCCTCAAGTTTCTTTGATGGAGGAGGATCCTCGGAATCGTAGGGCAGGTAAGCAGAACATACAACCAACCGTCGTTCTGCCCCTTCCTCATAACACTTTATAAGAACTGCTACCAGGTCCCTACAAGGAAATCCTAGCAGCATCCAAGCAGTCTCATTCCTCGTAAGGATACAAGCTCTAGGTCTATCTGTTCCAGTCATGGAGAACAGGGTATATCCTGGAATATTCATGCCCCTAATACGACCCTCATGTTGCCACGGTTCCTGTATTAGTGCCATGTCTATTTCTTTAACGCTCACTGTCCTAGAAATAACACTGGATGCAGCAATGCTATGTTGCAGGTTGGCTTGAATAAACTATATAGTACTTACCATGTCCAATTCAGCCTCCTCCTCCTCCTCTTCCTCCGCCTCCATTTCTTCTGTACTTCTTCCCCTCTGGTTTAACGCCGAGAAGGGAGAAAGCAGCACGACCCACACCGTTGAATGGCCGCCATCCTAGCCTCTCCAGTGCCGTGATAGATGCAGAGTCTATACTAAGCACAAGATGGACCTCATTGGGCTCCTTCTTGCGCTCAAAGACCCTCCAATTATCCGTATCCAATCCCTGGTTCAACCTGCGGAGCCATTGCAGATACCATCCTGTGTCCTCCACAGGGCCCGGGAACCAGGCCACCACTCTCTTATATGTAGGGAGAGCATCCAGGCTCACCATCTTGAGCCTAGAGACCTCCCATGCTCTCAGGGTTGGTATATTATACCTAGTACATAGTGATCAAATTACTGTGACAATTACAAGAGCAGGTTAACTCAGACGGACTAGAAATCTAGCGATAAAGGATGATAGTGAAGCCATGAAAGTATTCAACTCTGGTAAGACAGGAGGAAGAAGAGACCAATGTAGACCTAAACCCAGGTGGCTTGATAGCAGAGACAGAAATACATACTTGTTGAAGGCCAACAATTTGTAGCATATGACATTTGAGGGGGATCCTGGAAAATGTTGGTAGAGGAGACAAACAGCCTGACTGAGTTGTAGAGCTAGGAGGAACAAGGAGGAAGAGGAGGAGGAGGATTAGCCAGATAACCTTCACCGAGACTTTTTGGGAACAGGAGGGATATGATAGCATTCACCAAAATTTTTGTAGTTTTACATTTCTGTATACAAATGATAGTGTAGTGGTTGTTTTTACAAGCTGTATGCACTTCCTTCCATAGTCATGTTCATGTATCAAGTGGCAAGGTATGAAATTTCGTATTGCCCATGTGCTGACACTTTGGAGTGATTTATCATCATCATTATCACCATCATCATCATCATCATCATTTATTTATTTATTTATTTTCCTTCTGTAGATCTGTACAGGATTATAAAATCCAAATGGATATAGATATTGTCACATTTTTGGGAAAACAAGGAGTAAAACCATTACAAAGTGTACATCAATAAAAAAGTTCAGTACAATATTTAAGGTTTCAGTACAATACAAATTAGTTAGTATAATAAAATATAATAAAAATAATGGCATATGTTAAAACAAATTTAAAATAGTTACTGAACAGAGGTTCACAGCATTACAGATTATAATTAAAACCTTCTTCAGGTAGAATATTCATCCAAGAAATAAAAGGATTTTTCACATAAAAATTTTTGTAGAACCACTTTAGATTATTAAAATCTGTTTTTATATCAGAAAGAAGCACACTGAATACCTTAATACCTAAATAATACACTCCTTTCTGGTATTTAGCCACATTCACAGAAGGTTGGTGGAAGTTTGCATGTTGTCTGGTATTAATATGATGTATCCCAGAATTTACAAAGAATTGACTCCTATTTCTTATCATGAACATGAGAAGGGAAAGAATGTATTGAGAGGGAAACAGTAAAATTTCTAAGCTAATAAACAATTTTCTACATGAATCTCTATATCTACAACCTGCCACAATTCTAATAATCTTTTTTTGCAACCTAAAAATCTTTATGCTGTCTGGGGAGTTTCCCCAGAACAACAGGCCATAGGTCATTACCGAATGGAAATAGGAGTAGTAGATATTTTCAAATTATTTATTGTCAAAAATGGTTTAACTGACCTCACAGCATAACAGGCTGAGCTTAGTTTAGACTTAATGCATTCAATGTGTGTTTTCCAGGAAAGATTATTGTTAATAAATAATCCAAGCAATTTTGTTTCATTTACAATACTTATCGGTTTATCTTCGTATGTAATTTGTATGCCAGAGGTGCAAGTACTTTTATTAGTAAATTGAATAAAATAGGTTTTGTCAAAGGTCAAAAAAAGCAAATTTGATTTAAACCACTTAATCAGTTGTTCAAAAATTATATTAAAATCACTCTGCATTTGAGTATTGTTAGGCCTTGTAAGTAAAATACTGGTATCGTCTGCGAATAAAATAGGAAGGGCTTTGTGTTCTATGGCCTTAGGCAAATTGTTAATGTATACTAGGAATAACAACGGGCTCAAAATTGAACCCTGCGGGACACCACATTTTATTTTAGTCCATTTTGAAACTGTGTTTGAATTAAAATAAGAGTTAGTGATTTGAAATCTTTGATATCTATTCTGAAGATTAGATTCAAGTAGTAATTTAGTCTTACCATTAATTCCATAGTAATATATCATGGTTTACAGAATCGAACGCTTTATCCAGATTACAAAAAATGCTACCAGCCATTTTTTTGTTGTTTAGGGCATTTAATGTTTCATTTATTAGTTTAAAAATGGCATCTTCAGTAGCCATGCTTTTCTAAACCCAAACTGGTTTCCTACTAGTAATTTATTTGTATTAAAATGTGAGGTTAGTCTATTAAATACAGCCTTTTCAAAAACTTTTGAAAAAGAAGTCAATAGTGATATGGGCCTATAATTTGTTAAATTCATTTTTTTCCTTTCTTAAATATAGGTTTTATAATTGAAAACTTCATAGGGTCAGGAAAGGTTCCTGACAGAATAAACTTATTACAAATATAAGTTAGTGGTGAGCATATGTAAGCGGCACTGATTTTTAATATTTCCATAGAAATCTCATCAAACCCTTCAGAGTTTTTTGTTTTTATTGCTTTAATTATGGAAGTAATTTCCTTAGTTGAAAATGTCTTAATAACCAAAGATGGGGGTAAATAATCACAATTTCGTTCTAAGTAATGATGGAAAGTAAGAACCTTTTCATTGTTTATCATGTTATTTACATTTTCTTTACTTATTTTATCAATTACAGATGAAAAATAATTATTAAAGGCATCCATTATATCTTGTTGATCTCTTAAATGTTTACTGTCTATTATTAACTCTTGTATATCAGGTTGGGAATGTTGATTATTAGTTAGCTCCTTGATGATATCCCAAGTAGCTTTACATTTATTACTTGATTTTTGGATGTTTTGTCATAATATGTTCTTTTAACCTCTTCAATTACATTAGCCAGTATATTACAATATACTTGGTTGTGTATTTTTAATTCAAGATTATTAATGTTTCTGCATGTGAGGTATAATTCCCTCTTATGTCTACATAATGTTCTGATGCCTAAGGTGATCCAGTTTTTATTATCTTTATTATGTCTGTTAATTACTTTTTTAAGGGTAAACTGGAATAGAAAATCCTCAAATGTATATTTAAGAAGGAATTACACATTGTATTTACATCTTCACTGTTAAAGATGGTATCCCAGGATTTGCAGCTTAATTTAGCAATAAAGTCTGATATTGTATACTTATTAATTTTCCTAACAGTTTTAAATCTATGTATTGGGACATGAGTATATTCAGTACTAATTTTTAATAACTGTGCATCATGGTCAGATAAACCGTTAGTGACTGGAGTTACCGTATAACTTTCAAATTGTGATACACCAATAAAAATGTTATCTATTGCAGTAGAGGAGGTATTTTGTAATCTTGTCAGGAAATTTATAATGCTAATTGAGTTTTAAGATAGTAAAATGTTGTCCAGGTGGGTTTTGCCCTCACTCTCTTTTAGGTAGTTAATGTTTATGTCTCCACAGATAATGAAGTGTGACACAGGCATATATAGTAATTGAAGAAGTGTGTCAAGTTTAAGTAAGGAGCTACTAACATTACCAGAAGGGGCTCTGTAGAGTGTTAGTATACATATGTTCAAGGTACCAAATGAGAGTTTTAAGGCACATATTTCTATATCTTGCTCTTTACAGTGTTTAACAATATCAATATTTAAGAAACCTAGGCTATTATGAACAAAAATAGCTATGCCACCCTTTTCCCCTATCTGTCTGCAAAAATTGTAACCCTCAATAGGAACCTTTGACAATTGTGAGTACTATAGGTGATGTTCTGTTAGGCACAAAACATGAGGGAAGTCTGGATGCAAATGACTTAGTAGTTATCTGGGTTTTTATCCTAATCCTCTTACATTTTAATGAAAAATTTTAAAATGGGCAGTCCCTTCATTGGTTAGTTTTACTTTGTGGTAATTTCTGTCTTTTGTTTGGCATACCTGTTTAATGTTAGCATCATTTCCCAAGTTAAGGTCTGTGTTTACCATAAACAATCATCTGATTTTGTTGATGGGGTCTTCTTTGTTCTATTTATAACTCTCCCCTGATGTAGTGTATCAGTGTGACTTAGATCTGGGTTCCAGCCTAGGATTACTGGGGGATCCTTTTTCTGGTCTTGTATTGCATATATGTGGGAGACTATCTGTTTGATAGCACTTCCTTTCCTAGGCCGTTGAGGTGAAGACCATGTTCGGTGAAATGCTTCCTATCACTAGTCATTTCCAAGACGGATGCATGTTTGAATGCCCTTACACTTTTCATTAGTTTTCTGTTGAATGGCCTAATTTAATTGTTTACACATGAAGATTGGATTAAATCATACCTATGTGGAACACTTATTATGATAATATTGGTATGGTTATTTGAATTTATAGTTTCTGATATGCCTCATGGTCATTTTGGAGTTGTTTTTTGCGACGTCGTTTGCACCTCCACAAAAAAGTAACAACTTCGTTTTTTGTTAAGTTTGTAATATCACTGGTGGCTGCGTTCACTAGTGTTCCTGATCCTGCACCTGGTTTCACCAGTCCTTGAACATCGTAGCTGTCCTTTATTTCAGATTTGACGTTTGTTGCACAAGTCTGATGTGACTATCACCTATAATCAACACCTTATGATCCTTGCTGCGAGAGGAGTTGCTACTTTGCCTCTTTAAGGGATACCTTTTTCTTGTGACGGCCTGTCCTTGGACTATAACTGGGAAGGTGAAATTACCTTTCATGTCAAGGTTGTTGAAGCTGGCGTTATCGTAATGGTAATGAATTTTACTGAAAGTTTTCTTCATCTGACGTTCATCTTTCACACGGGCACTTATGATTTTAATCGCACTAAAGTAATTCTTTCCAGGCTTTGAAATTACACTTGGTGCATCCGCTGGGAAGTCATTTCCCTGAAGGTTATCCAATGGCTGCAAGCGGTTTTTGGTTACTGTAAAGGGTTTATATGCAGTCACTTCACTGTAACTCTTCTTAGTAGAATGTCTCGAAGGCCAGTTTACAAATGGTTGTGCAGCAGTATGATAAGATTCTTGCTCATGTAGATTATGTATACGCACGTCGATAGAGGCTAAGTCTCTGCTGAGTATGTTTACGATTTCTTTTAGAGATTTCAATTCCAGTTTTGCTTCCTTCAGTTCACTTTGCAATTTGAATTAATCTGAACACCTATTTTCACATTTGCACAGCTGAGCTTCGCTTGAATCATGCTGGATGTCCTTGATGCTATCTCTACTGGCCGCCATTTTAGATATTGTGCGTAACAATCGTTTTGTCAGCTGGAATGGCTGGTAGACAAAGTTTTGAACACAATTTATATGCCACAACTAGGTGATGTCAGAACACAGAAACATGCACACCCTCAAAATCATTCTGTATGTACCAGGATGTAATGGAACGTGGTTTAGAGTTCCTATTTTCCTATATAAAAGGAAGTGTTAAAACATAACATTATTTAATAAAACCAACTTTTGGTGCAAAATACTGTGCAGTAATGTCATACAATAATATTCATTTCAACGTATTACAGCATCCAATGACGCCAACTTCAGGGAATTCAGTTTTTACTGTAGTTTCTTCACAACACATTCGAATGGCACTTTCATATAAGCAATATAAGGATTATTAAAAGCACATATTATACATCTATTAGATGATCATAGTTTAATACACACAGATGCACCATGAAAGCATCATGAGGTGATGTGTGTTTAGTGCATACATAAACCCATGATGTTTATATAATGCATATATAAACATCACCTGGTGATGTTTATATGGTGCATCTGTTTGTGTTAATCTATGATCATCTAACAGCTGTATAATATGTGCTTTTCATCATTCTTACATCTCTGAGATGATGTTTTGTTATGTAGTAGTATTGTGGGGAGAAAAAAAAAGGGCAGTTTGCTCAGACTTTATACTCTAAACTTCAGTGTTTGATATTCTTTAAATAAAGACCACTGTATATCTCCATAAATATTTAACCAAATACATTAATAGAAACATGCCAGACTTAATGATAGTAAGGAATCCACAGCCCTGTACCCACAAAAGCTGATTTTATTCCACTTCAGGTTTTATGTAGTTTAAGGAAAAGTAGGTTTATCATGAACATTAGGTAAATTTACTTATTTTAGTTGCTAATATGTACAGGTAGGCAAGATGAATGAAAGAAAAGATTCTGTTGTGACCAATTTACTTACTTTAACCATATGGCATATATAATACTGTTTTTCTGTGATGTTTACAAAGTAACATGTAACAGACATACAACCCTGAGTATGCTACAGGGAGTATTTTTTATCGTGTCCCTGAGCAAGACAAATGTCCACATCTCCCCTGCAATTCAGTTTATTCCATGTTGCAGAGTTATCTCAGAGTAAGCAGACCTTGAACCTCTAATAATTATTTACACATGTTACAACACTTCTCTTTCAAAAATGTAATCTTTCATGTAAGCTCTGCCTTTTAATGTCCTCCACATATACTAACTGTACTGCTTCAGATCTGTAGATTCGGAGGCCACAGTTTGTGACTAATTATTCACCCAATACGTCTTCTAATTCAGTAACTGAGAAAGTTGCTGCATAGGCCATAGAGTTATCTTGCATGTAGTAACACACATTTTCTCTTCTTTTGTTACTGGCAATTCCCTGGAGAATGATGTCAGAATTAACCAAGTATAAGAATTGGAATTTTATTGTAATTTAAAAAACCACAAGGGCTTATAATTTTGTGTGCATTTACTGCACACCAAGACTCCAAGTTGAAGGATGCATAGGAACTTAATGAAGAGCATGTGGATTTTTAGAAGACCAGTGTACATTATTTTGGATATTTGCATTGCGGCTTACAGTAAACCATGCCTCATCCAAGAAAAACACATTTTCATTTTTATTTTTTTCAAGTTCTAAACCTATTACTTTAACCTTTTCATTACTTTGTATGTAATTATTTTACATCACTGTTGATGCACAACATTTTTACAAAACTTAAGTTTTTTTTTTTCATTTACACATACTATTAAAAGGGTCACAACAAAAAGTACATCTTTTTCTCAACCAAATACACTTCACCATTACACTAAGAATATGTGCACTCTACTATTAATTTGCTGCAGCTGGACTCAAACTGTAGCACTGACAGCACAGTGACTGTGTTCACTAATGGTGTAACAAGTCGAGACTACATTTTCTGAAACTCGGGGACACGATAAATCTACCTTCCTGTATTGTAGGCCAAGAGAAGTGATGCCTAAGTCATATTTGCTACACTTACAGTCATGGAAATTGTTCCATGAAACTTATCCACATCAGAAATACTGCTTCACAAATATACAGTGAAACCCCTATTTTACATTCCTTATTTTTGCATTTTATGTGATTTTACACAATTTCCATAATGTCCCAGTCAAACTCCCATTAACAACAGTATTAAATTTTAATAGACTATATTTCTTCAACTAGCCATTTTACAGAAATTACATTTCATTTTCCTAATCCTGATTTTGAAAATTTACTTTATTTTACATTTTACAATTCCATTCTGAGAATCTTTATTCCAGTCAAGAGATGTTGCTAAATATTAGGCTAATGTAACAAGTAGGAGCATACATGTGGGGCTTCCTCCCCCAATCAACAATGGTAATCTGTGCTGGTATTACCAGAATTGACACATAGCTGACATCTCACAGTGTTCTCCCTGAGCTAAATGTTGAAACTGTTAAGAAATTTTCTGTATAAATGGCAGTAGCTCTAATGGGGTGGACTTCTGATTTGAATTCACTGACAGTAATAGATTGTGATTATTTCTTTTGGAACTTTACCTTGTGTTGCCAGTTGATCCCAGAGCTAGCGTCATGATTTGCATTTTGTGTGTTAGTCAAAAGCAGGGAATTTGTATCAGTACTGTAGAAGAAATTATATTGTAGACTCAGCTTAACTGCACAACAAGACTTGAAATATGAATGAAGGAAAGTAGATATCTTTTATGATTAAGTTGTAACATATATATTTCAGCAAAAGTTAATGCACATGTTGGAACATGTCTTCAGTGTCAATATTAAACAGAACTGTTAAAACTGAGAGGAAACTGAAAGAAGGTACACTACATCGAGTCTGGACCTTTCTCCAAACAGCAGAAAGCACTGAAACCCTCACTGCTGGAGGAGTGCATGCCCTTGCTGCATGATTGCAGAAAGCGTATGCAAATAATGTTTCCAATGATGGCACTAACATCAGGGAAAAGACCTTGCCTATCACCACTTGTTTTGAAATAGACAGATCTATGATTTTCAGTGGTTGGATCAACAGATTTAAAAGAAGACACAACACTGATATGAGAACTCTAGCAGGTGAAAGCTGGAGTGTTGATTCAGAAAGCACAGATGACTGGAAAAATGACTGACTGTTGTTGTAAGAGATTATAAAGAATATGACCTCTGTAATGTAATAACAATGAATAAACATGTTTTTTTTCTAATCTATAAGGTAGTAAAACTCTTACTTTTCATGGAAACTCCTGCCATGATACTAATATGAGCTCCCAGATGACCACTATAATATTTGAAGTTTAAGACAATCTGTGTGAGATACAAAACTAAGACAAGAAGATGGGTGTTGAGAATAAGATAATCCTGTTTGCTATTAATCAATTAATCAACACACGTGTTGAACCAGCAGTTTACTAGATCAGCAGAAGAACTGGAAGAAGAATATGAGGAAGATGCAGAAAATAAGGCAACATTTTTGGATGTGCTAAGCACTAGAAGTGGCTAGTAAGTACATGTGCCCATTTGATATTGATTATTTTTATGTGCAACAGAGCTGAAAATGAACCAAGAAAACTGAGAACTCAAGAAACAAACTAAAGATGCATACTGAATGATTAAAAATAAATAAATACTGTAGACTGCTCAAACTCCTCCCATTACTATCACAAAAAGGCCGGGGTAGACTAGGCTACAGGCTGGACGGTCTGAAATTCAAATCCCAATAGGGGTGAAGATTTTTCTCTTCTCTTTAATGTACAGATTGGCTCTGATGCCCAACAAATCTCCTATTCAATTGATACTGGGGCTGTTTCCTGGTACTATGGCTACTGGGAGCATAAAAGTTAGCTGCTCACCTCCATCTAGTGCCCCGGTTAAGAATGGGTGATGCTATTCCTCTACTTTTCCATATGCTTTCATGGCATGCACAGGGAAAACGTTTAATTTCACAACAATTTCATAAATAAGTGACTACCAAGCCCCCCACTTCTTTAATGTTTTAAATTTTAAACATATGAGCACGCTGGGTCCATTTATCCATTTACCAACATATTATAGCTATCATGAGGCAACCAGAATAGTGTAACTGATATGGCTGCACTCCATTGATCGGACACTCCAGGACTTGAACACCATTAGGGTGAGATTTTCCGTACCCAAACAAACCAGCTCCAAGGTCCAACTAGCCTCCTGTACAATGGGTACTGGGTCTCTGTGCAGGGGGTAAAGCAGTTTATGGCATTGACCACCCACCCCAATCTATTGCCAAGGGTCAAGAAGCGGTAGAGATATACCTCTACACCCCCTCTGGGCATTCATGGTCTGTTGGGGGAGAATTTCCCCTTTACTGTCACAGCTATCATCATGAAATGCATATAACATTACACTGTGATAAGATAGTGAGGACATTGTTTGCTATGTACATATATATATCTTATTTTGTTTATGTTCTTAACGTTAAAACATTTACATTTTAAATGACTCAACAAAATTATGTTATAAGGCAACCCATTTTTATTTAGATTGCATCATTTTCATTTTCTCCATTTTCCACTTTCCTCAGTTTTAAATTCAATTCCAGGTGGTCCCTACAGAAGTGCAAAATACGAGTTCCACTGTAATAATAATGTTTATACCAAAATTTCACCCTAGCCTTCAACACTTTAATTTCCAACTGATGCACACAATGTTAAAAAACGTAGAGTTATTAGAACATTTTAAAATAAGTAAAACTGCTCCAACATGTTTCAGTTTACAAGGAAACCATCATCAGAGAGCCACCATCAGTACTTAGCTAAAAATTACACACTTGGTTAAAAGTAGATACGTGGAGGCTGTACAAGACATTGTCAGTGTTATGGCTGCATATTGTGACCTGTGAAGCGTGTGTACCGTGCACTGTGTAAGGGTATTTTAAAATGTTCTAATAACAATGTTTTTTAACGTTGTGTGCATCAGTTGAAAATTAAAGTGTTGAATATTATTGATGCAAGGTGTAACCATGAAGTTCACCCTAGCCTGTTCACCATCAATTTCCCACTTGGGTGCCAACCAAAAGGACCTACATAAACATCTGCCAAAATTAATACTCATGCTTAATACCTCAATATCTTCTGAATTTTGTAAAACATTTTAGAATTTTTTACTTCATTGTAGTTCCAGTTATAAATGAACTGAAATTATCTGAAGTGGTAAGTTCTATGATATCATTTCAGAATCAATGCCAGCTAAGTGCTTCAAATTTGTAAATCAACTGCTATAACTAGCAATGACTAACGTGTTTAGTGTGTGAAATAGAAAACATGTTTCAATATAATCCTTCCCTGAAGAATGTCTCTGTTCAGTCCTCTTGTAGTGTAAACTATATCAGTAAAATTGTGCAGTTACCCTTCCTGCTGATCAGTTTCTTTATTGAGGAATGCAACACTTTAATGAAAATTCTAATACTTAAAAACCATCCATGATGATAATTACTGCATTCCCTATCATGTGAAGCAGTCTTACACAGAAAAAAGAAAAATATGAACACTCGTAAGTGTTGTAAAACATTCAGAGTGCAGTTGCTACACAATATTCCCCGACGGAAATATTCTGTTGGTATTATCTCTGATAATGTGTGATTGTCTGTGCGAGGTTGTTTTGCTTTAAAAACACTTTGCTGCTGTTAACTTGCTGCCACAGCTGTAACATTTGCCAGCCACCTCACAATGGACTCATAGTTGCGTTCCATCCACTTGACATTGGCTTCTGCTTGTTCAAGGGCTTGTTCTACAGCCCTAGTAGCTGTGCCCAACTCACGATGGTGAACTGATGCAAACTGTCTCAACTGTGAACAAAAGATACATTTTGTGTAATGTACAAAGATTATATCATTAGCTGGACAAATCAGGAATCATAGTTCAATTCCTAACAGGTGTATGAGATTTTTCTCTTCTCCAAAATATCTAGATTTTGTCTGTGGACAATTGAGTCTTCTAGTCAGTGGGTACTGGCAGTAAAGTAGCTAGGGTGTGAAGCTAACTACTGTTCTCTATCTAATGCCAAGATTAAGAATGAGTGGAGCTGTATCTCAAATCCACCATATGCCTTCATGGCTATGAACATGGACAACTTCAGCTTTACCATTTATATAAATCCATGATCCTGCAGATTATGCAAAATGCTTGGCAAGATGTGTCTTAACATTTGTCACATTACCAAGGTTGCACATGCAGAAATTTCCTGTAGGAGAACAAAGAATGATGGATTTTTGTGCCTGGCAATGCAGTTTATAAAATGTATCACTTTGTTTTTGGTATAAATTGTGACAGACACCCTGTTTCTCTCACCGTTTATGTCTAAGACCTAAAAACGTATGTTAAGATAGGTCAATAGCACTCACACAAAACCTCCTTGAGTTTAGTGCAGCTGAAAATGTAGACTGCGGTACTTTGATTTGTGACAAGCTTCATTCATATACCTGGAAGGCTTTCCTTTTGCACAGTTAACTAATTTGAGTTTGACAATATTACAAAAATACTTACATCACCAAGTTCAAATGGTGAATTTATTCGCTTGGTGCAACTACGTACAATGTTGTTGATAGTAAACAGAGATGACCCAAGACTGAAATTAAGAAAGATGTATTACAACTATTACAGAAGGAAAATGTCATTGGCACTTGGATGAGCCAATCCCAAAATATTAACCTCCTAAAGCAACAGGATATGCAACATTTTACACATGAGTCATATTACACAGTACAAGAACAAACCACGCGATTTAATATATACTAAACTTTTTTTTAGTATGCCTATTATATAATTTTTTATACCTTGTTTTTAAAAGGGAACTTGTAAATATGCATACATAATACACAATATTATTCCCAAAAATTTCTCTTGTAAGGAAAGTGAAGTTTGTTTGGTTAGTGTTACTTTCATTGGAGATATCCTTTTATCTGTTAACATGTAAATGATTACAGTATTTTCAGATAGTTAAAATACATCTGTTCCACAGTGCTGTCTATATTATGATGTATTTTTGTTTATTAAAGTAGTCTATGACATAGCATATTTCATCTACATCTTGTATGAGAGGAACAAGTCTACATAACTGAATAATATACTTACTAGTCACGGATATGATCCCATTTATTCCTCAGAAAGCTGTAGGCCAATGGCTGACCAACAGAATTGCTGGCTATTGCACTGAACACTCGGGCTGCATCTTGCTTCCTTATACCAGAATTCTCACTTACTGCCCAGTCTAAGTACCTGACAATACGTAAGGATATTATTCTCCCAGTCCAGAAGTTATAAACTTGAAAGGTGCCTTGCGACATTTTAATATCATTTTAAAATGTATGCCTTTCCTTAATCCTTTGGAAATTGCATTAGACATTCCCCCTTCCTCTAAGTAGGGATAAATTTTAAGAAAAACAAAAACAAAGATTGTAGTTTGGACTTAACTGAAAATGAGTATTCCAGTAAAAATTAAAATGAAAATAAAAAGTTTACTCTAAATGTTTCTTGTGAAATGTTACCATAAAAATAAATAGTATTGTGCACACTGCTATAAGTAACTCATGCAGAAATTGGGGGGGGGGGGGCAAGCCCCCAAAAAAAAACTTATGTCCCAGAAAAATTTTTTCCCCAGTTT
>JGI20166J26741_11623363_pt1 | contig 22952 bp, 18 predicted proteins | sample TergutCu122P5_FD_26741 | JGI IMG/M metagenome (IMG submission 26741)
GCCCACTGCGGCGGTTGACACGTCGCAGTCCGGCGAGACCGGCCCTCGGGCCGCAGCCGGCCCGCGAAGGCGTCGCGCGGGGTGATTGAACGAAATTGTGCCGCACCACGTAAGCTTAGCGAGGCTATTCGCCAGCCGAGGCGAAGTCGGACAGGTCCGAGGAAGGGGCGCCATGGGATCGGGTCTCCAGACAATTCTCCTCGTCGTCGCGCTCGTGGGTGTGTTGTACTTCGTGATGCTGCGTCCGGCGCGCAAGCAACAGCAGCAGCTCCAGCAGATGATGAGTTCCCTGGCCGTCGGGTCCCGCGTCATGCTGACCTCGGGGATTTACGGCACCATCCGCCACCTCGGGGACAGCCAGGCCATCATCGAGATCTCGCCCGGCGTGGACCTGACCGTGATGCGGCGGGCCATCTCCAAGGTGGTGAGCAGCGAAGAGGAGGAGTTCGAATACGCCGACGCCGTCGCGCCGGCCGATGAGCCCGACGAGGCCGACCCGGTTCCGGGTGCCGGCGACGCCAGCCTGTCGCCGGCCAGTCCCACGCCGACGTCGGGCGCCGGCTGGTCGCTGGCCGATCTGCCGGCCGACGATCCGGCGTCGCCCGAGGCCGACGCCTCGGGCGCCGACCCCTCACCGACTTCCAAGCCCTAGGACTCCCAACCGTCAGACTCGCTCCCAAGGACCGATCGCAATCGTGGCTACACCGACCCAACCCCGCCGGCACCCCGGCGTCACCCTCATCGGCTTCGTCGTCGTCTTGGCGCTCTTGGCCGTTCTCATGATCTTCTCCAAGTCGTACACGCCGAAGCTCGGCCTCGACCTCTCCGGCGGGACGACGATCACGCTGACGGCTCGTAACGTCACGGGCACGGGCGCGATCTCTGCGGACAGCCTGGCCCAGGCGCGCTCGATCATGGAGCAACGGGTCAACTCCCTGGGCGTGGGCGAATCGTCGGTCACGACCTCCGGCAGCAACCAGATCATCGTGGCGGTGCCGAACGTCCAGTCCGACGAGTTGGTCAACATGGTCGGCACGACGGCCCAACTCCAGTTCCGCCGCGTTTACAAGTCGGAGCAGACCCAGATCACGGTGACCGACCCGAAGATCGCCACGGCCTTCCCGGCGGTCCCGACCGACGCCGCCAGCAACCGGCCGCACGAGCCGACGACGACGATGCCGACCGACGACGCCGGCCGGGAGACCTTGTTCCAGTCTCAGATGGCCTGGCAGCCGGCCGATCAGGACAACACCGACTTCACCAACTACAAGTGCGGCGACCCGTTCCCCGAGGTCTGGGACCAGCCGCTGATCACGTGCCTGTCCGACACCGTGCTGACCGACCAGATGAAGGCCGGCGGCTATCAGGAGAAGTACCTGCTCGGCCCCCAGATCATCGAGGGCCAGCGGGTCACGAAGGCCAGCTACGGCATCCCGCAGGGCCAGCTCGGCTACGTCGTGACGCTGCAGTTCGACACCCTGGGGACGAAGTTGTTCGGCGAGGCCACGACCACGCTGGTCTCCCAGACCGGGGACCTCAACCGCTTCGCCATCGTCTTGGACGGCCGGGTCATCTCGGCTCCCACGACCAACTCGGCCATCGTCGGCGGCTCGGCCGAGATCAGCGGCGGCGGCATGACCCAACAGTCCTCGCGCAATCTCGCCACCGTCCTCAACTACGGCGCCCTGCCCCTGACCTTCGACTTGGGCAACGTTTCCACGGTCTCCGCCGCGCTGGGCGCCGACCAGCTGACAGCCGGGCTCATCGCCGGCGCCATCGGGCTGGGGCTCGTCCTGGTCTACTCGTTCGTCTACTACCGCGGCCTCGGCATCGCCGTCGTGGCGTCGCTGGCCATCGCCGGTGTGGCGACGTACATCCTGATCGTCTTGCTGGGCGGGGCCGTCGGCTTCGCCCTCTCGCTGCCCGGCCTGGCCGGCGTCATCGTCGCCATCGGCGTCACGGCCGACTCGTTCGTCATCTTCTTCGAACGAGTCCGAGACGAGGCCCGCGAGGGCCGAAGCATCCGGGCGGCCGTCGAGACCGGCTGGCACAAGGCCCGGCGGACCATCGTCGTGGCGGACGCGGTCTCGATCCTGTCGGCCGTCATCTTGTACATCCTGTCCATCGGCACGGTCCGCGGTTTCGCTTTCGCCCTAGGCCTGACGACGCTGATCGACCTGGCCATCATCTTCTTCTGGACCAAGCCGTTCGTCTCGCTCTTGGTCAAGACCAAGTTCTTCGGCGAGGGCCACCGCTGGTCCGGCCTGGAGGCCGAACACCTGGGGACGAGCCCGACCCGGCGTCCCCTGCCGCGCCGAACACTGGCCACCGCAGGGAAGGGGGCCTGACATGGCGACCACGCCGACGTCGCCCGACGTCCTCACGAGCCCGGCGAGCCCGGCCTCTCCCACGAGCCCGTCCAGCCCGTCGAGCCCCGCGAGCCCGTCCAGCCCGGCCGCCCCGGCCCCGGTCGGGCGCGCCAAGAAGGTCAGCCTGGCCCACAAGCTGTGGACCGGCCAGGTCTCCTACGACTTCGTCGGCAACCGCCGGATCTGGTACGGGCTGTCCGCCTTCCTGCTCGTGCTCTGCGTCGTCGGCCTCCTGCTCCGGGGCCTCCAGCTCGGCATCGAGTTCTCCGGCGGGTCGAGGTTCCAGGTCGATGTCGCCGTCACCGACACCACCGTGGCGGACTTCCGGCAGGCGGCCGAGGCGTCCGGCGTGACCGACCTCAACCCCACCGTCACGACCATCGGCGCCAACCGCGTGACCGTTGAGACGAGGTCCCTCGACGCCGCCGAGCAGGTCGCCGTCCGGCAGGCCCTGGCCACCCAGGCCGGCGTGCCCGAGGAAACGGTCGCCTACGACCAGATCGGCGCTTCCTGGGGCAAGGACGTGACTCAGAAGGCCGGCATCGCGCTGGTCGTTTTCCTGGTCCTGGTCTCCCTGCTGATCGGGCTCTATTTCCGCTACGCCAAGATGGCGCTGTCGGCCATCGTCTGCCTGCTCCACGACCTCATCGTCACCGTCGGCGTCTACGCCTGGGTCGGCTTCTCCGTCACCCCGGCCACGCTGACCGGCGTTCTCACGATCCTCGGCTACTCGCTCTACGACACCGTGGTCGTCTTCGACAAGGTGCGCGAGAACTGGGCCGGGATCGAGGCCAGCAGGCTGACTTACGCCGAGGCGGCCAACAAGTCGGACAACCAGGTCATCGTCCGGTCGGTCAACACGACGATCATCGGCGTCCTGCCGGTGGCGGCCCTGCTGATCGCCGGGTCGATCGTGCTCGGCTCGGGTCCGTTGGAGGACATCGGGCTGGCCCTGTTCGTCGGCATGATCGTCGGCGCCTATTCGTCGATCTTCCTGGCCACGCCGCTGCTGGCCCAGCTCAAGGACCTCGAGCCGGCCGTCAAGGAGCACACCCAGCGGGTGCTGCGCCGCCGGGCCAAGGCCAAGCGGTTCCAGCCGCGCGCCGACGCGGCGGAGAGCGCCGAGGCCGGGCGCGGCGCGGCGCCAGACGTCCTCGTGGAGGAGTTGAGCCCGGCGGGCGAGCCGGGGGAGCCGGTGGACGTGGCGGCGGGGTCGTCGGCCGCCTCGCCGGCCGATTCGGGGGCACCCGGCAGGCGACCGCCGAACGCCCGGACCCAGCCTCGGCACCAACCCCGTTCTCAGCGGAGGAAGTAGACTGGCCCCATTGGTCAGCGGCTGAGTCCCTGACCGCTTCGGTCAGGGGGTGAGCTTGGCAACCGACGGCACGAAACTCGCGGGTCGGTCTCCCCAGGAGCGCCCACCGGCGGTCCAGGACCTGGCCGACGCTGACCCCCCCGAGATTCCGACGCGGCCGCTCCCGGTGCCCCGTGGCCGGTCCGACAGGGCCACGAGAACCCGGGCCGGCAGGACCGCGACGACGGTCGCCTCGCCCGAAAGCGCCTCCCCGGCGCCGGCCTCGCCGCCCGCCGCCGCGCCGGCCCCCGCGCCGACCGTCGCCAAGTTCAACCCCATCCAGTGGATCTTCGCCCGCGCCGTGACCAAGCCCGTGGCCGAGTACGACCCCGTGCTCGAGCCGCTCTTCACCGTGGTCCGCCAGAACCACCCGGAGACGGATTTCGCCTTCCTCCAGCGCGCCTACGACACCGCCGCTTTCCACCACTCCGACCAGAAGCGCAAGTCCGGCGAGGCCTACATCACCCATCCGTTGGCGGTGGCCACGATCTGCGCCGAGTTGGGCATGACCCAGACCACGCTGGCGGCGGCCCTGCTCCACGACGTGGTCGAGGACACGCCCTACAGCCTGGAGCGGTGCCGGGCGGATTTCGGCGACGACGTCGCCCGGCTGGTCGACGGCGTGACCAAGCTGCCGTCGGAGACCGATTCCCTGGCGGCCAAGGCGGAGACGGTGCGCAAGCTCATCATCGCCATGGTCCAAGACGTCCAAGTCGTCGTCATCAAGCTGGCCGACCGCCTCCACAACATGCGCACGATCAGCGTCCTTAGGCCCGACAAGCAGACCCGCATCGCCCAGCAGACCCTGGAGATCTACGCGCCGCTGGCCCACCGGATGGGGATGAACGCCATCAAGTGGGAGCTGGAAGACCTCAGCTTCTCGACCCTTAACCCCAAGATCTACGCCCAGCTGGTCCAACAGGTGGCGGCCGAGCAGCCGGCCCGGGAGGCCGTCTTGAGCGAGGTCGTGGCGACGATCACGGAGGCGCTGAAACAGCGGGGGATCGAGGCCACGGTCTACGGCCGGCCCAAGCACTACTACTCGATCTGGCAGAAGATGGTCGTGCGGGGGCGCGATTTCCACGAGATCTTCGATCTCTTGGGATTGCGCGTCCTGGTCGAGTCGAAGAACGACTGCTACGTCGCCATGGGCGTCATCCACGAGACCTGGGTGCCGTTGCCCGGGCGGATCAAGGACTACATCGCCAACCCGAAGTTCTCGACCTACGAGTCCATCCACACCACCGTGGTCGGCCCGAAGGGCAAGCCGGTCGAATTCCAGATTCGGACGGTGGAGATGCATCGCAACGCCGAGTACGGCGTGGCGGCGCACTGGAAGTACAAGGCCGAGACCCCGGCCAAGCCCAAGGGCGGGCCGAGGAAGGGTCGGCCCAACCCGCTCGACGCCGCCTGGATCAAGCGCGTGGCGCAGTGGGGCAGCGAGGACGCCGACCCGAAGGTCTTCCTCGATTCGTTGATGTTCGACCTCGGCTCGACCGAGGTCATGACCTTCACGCCGCAGTCCGACCTGTTCTTCCTGCCTCAGGGGGCGACGCCGATCGACTTCGCCTACGCCGTTCACACGGAGGTCGGCCACCGCTGCATCGGCGCCCGCATCAACGGCAAGCTGGTCCGGCTGGAGACGCCGCTGCGAGACGGCGACGTGGTGGAAATCCTGACCTCGAAGGCACCCGACGCCGGACCCTCACGGGATTGGCTGGAGTTCGTCAAGTCGCCTCGGGCCCGGCAAAAAATCCGCCAGTACTTCAGCCGCGAACGACGTGACGAGGCGATCGAGCACGGCAAGGACGTCCTGGCCAAGGAGCTGCGGCGGGTCGGCCTGCCGATGCAGCGCTTGCTGACCCTGCCTTATCTGACGGCCGTGGCCGAGGACCTCCACGTCAGCGACGTCCAGGCGCTGTACGCGGCGGTGGGCGACGGCAAGGTCTCCTCTCAGGCGGTGGTCGAGCGGCTGCTCAGCATCGAGGGCGGCCGGGAGCAGGCGGCCGAGGAGTCGTTCGAGGACCGCGTGGTGACGGAGCGGGGCCGCCGGTCGCGGACGTCGTCGAACCCGGGCATCGAGATCCAGGGCGACTCGTCGACGTGGGTCAAGCTGGCCAAGTGCTGCACCCCGGTGCCGGGCGACGAGATCATCGGCTTCGTCACCCACTCCCAGGGTGTGTCCGTCCACCGCCGCGACTGCGGCAACGTGGTCGCCTTGATGAAGACCCCGGAACGGCTCGTGCCCGTCCGCTGGGCCAAGCGGACCAACACCAACTTCCGCGTCACGGTCCGCCTCGAAGGGCTCGACCGGGCCGGCCTCTTGGCCGACGTCACGAGCACCCTGTCGGAGAACAAGGTCTCGATCCTCAACGCCCACATCACCACGGAACGTGATCGCAGCGTCAAGGCCACGATGACCTTCGAGATCCCCGACCCGGCCTTCCTCGACCACATCCTGCGCCGCCTCCGGGCGATCCGCGAGGTCACGAGCGTGGCCCGGGTCAACGCCTGACCCGGGCCGCAGGCCTTGACCCGCCGGGCGGTTGTTAGGCGGTCGTGTGACGGGCCCAAGCCCCGGGCGGGACCCATCGGCGGTCGTCGGGCTTCCCGGGCTGGGGGTCGGGGGCCGGGGCGGCACGCGGGGGCGCCGGACAGCGTAGGGTTGGTTCATGGCTGGTTCCGCCCTGATGCGCCCGATCTCCGTGGACGACTGGTACGTCGGCCTGACCACCCCGTGGGCGGCCACGCCAGAGGGCGACGAGCCCGACGGCGGCGGTGTCGGCGCGGGGTCACAGCCAGGGGAGACGGCGAGTGTGGAGGCCGTCGCCGAGGCGGCCTGCGCCACCCGCCAGGGGCCGGCTCCCCCCTCGACCGCCCTACTGCGCCCCATCTTGTGGGAGGCCTGGTTCGCCGACCTGACCGCTGGTCGCGACGCCGGCGCGCCGGTTCCAGGGGCTAGCCCGGCGCGGCCCGGCAGCCCGGCCGGCGGAACCCAGTCGCTCAGCCCGCGCCAGCGTCAGCGGGCCGCCGCTAAGGCCACCAAGGAGGCGCTCTGCGTCCAGGCGGAAGTGGTGGCGCTGAGTTGGTCGGGACAGAAGGCGCGGCCGGAGATCGCCCGGCTGGCGGAGTTATGGAAGCAGGCGGGGCGGGCCAACAAGGCCGACGACAAGGCCCTTTGGGTGCGTTTCTGCACGGCTCGGGAGCTGTTGTTCACGCGGCTCGACCTCGAGCGCTCCCAGCGGCAGGCCGCCGAGAGCCAGGCCCACGAGACCAAGCAGAGCCTCTGCGAGACGGCTGAGCGGCTGGCCGAGCGGGCGGACATCCGGCAGGCCGGCGAGACGATGAAGTCGCTGGTGGCCCAGTGGAAGCAGGCCGGCCGGGCCGGGCGCGACGACGAGGCGTTGTGGCGCCGGTTCAAGGCCGCCCAGGACCAGCTCTACGACCGGATTCGCCAGGAGCGGAAATCGTCGGAGGCGACCCAGCGCGAGGTGGCGGCGACCAAGCGGGCGATCATCGACGACGTCACGGCGTTGATCGGCTCGCCCGACCTGAACCAGGCCCGGGCCGAGCTGCGCCGGCTGTCGGACGCGTTCCACGCCGCCGGCTACGCCGGTCGCGACGTCAACCGGCGGGTGGCCCAGGAGTTCCGTGAGGCCCAGAACGCCTTCCAGGCGTGGGCCCGGCAGGAACCCGGCCGGCGTCGGGAAACTGGGCAGCAAGGCCGCTACGGGCGGCGTGCCCGGCTCGTGCAGCAGGCGGACCGGCTGCGTCGCGATGTCGCCCGGGCCGAGGCCGAGCTGGCCTTGGTCCCGCCGGACCCGACGGCGCGGCGGTCCCACGGCTCCGGCGTCACGCTGAACCTGACGGCCACCGGGGCGAGCACGACGTTGGCCGCCGAACTGATGCGCCTGCGCATCCGGCTGGCCGACACCGAGCAAGAGATCGACCGCTTGGACCGCACGCTCTCCTAACAATCGAGGGGGGACGACCCCCCTCAGACCCCCCGCCTCGCTCCGCTCGTGGCGCGGCAGCCGGAGCACCGCGTGTCAGCCGATTCCTGGCAGGCCCTGGCTTCGCCGAAGCGACTCAGCGGGCCAGTATGCTCAGCCCGTGGCATCGGCGACGGAAGCTGGGGCGCCGCGCAAGCACCTGCGGCCCTCCGGCTTGCTCTACAGCGCCTACGAGTCGCGGCTGCTGCACGAGATCGACCGGAACCGTCTGCCCCGCCACGTCGCCGTCCTGGCCGACGGCAACCGGCGGTGGGCCCGGGCCAACGCGCCGGGCCAGACGTTGGCGGCCGGCTACGAGGCGGGAGCCGGCAAGCTCAAGGAGTTCGCCGGCTGGTGCGACGAACTCGGGTTGCCCTTCATCACGCTGTGGGTCCTGTCGACGGAGAACCTCCAGCGCTCAGAAAGCGACGAGGTCGGGCCGCTCCTCGACATCATCGTGGGGTTGATCGAGGACCTGGCCCGGCGCCGGCCCTGGGTCGTCCAGGTGGTGGGGGCCCTCGATCTCTTGCCCGACGGCGTGGCTGAGTCCCTGCGGCAGGCGGCCGCCTCGACCGAGGGGCGTCGCGGCATGCACGTCAACGTGGCGGTCTCCTACGGCGGCCGGCACGAGTTGCGCGACGCCTTCCGCTCCCTCCTGGCCACCGAGGCGGCCAAGGGCACGACGTTGGAGGAGTTGTCCGAGACCCTGGAGATCGACCAGATCGCCATGCACCTGTACACCGCCGGCCAGCCGGACCCCGACCTCATCATCCGGACGTCCGGCGAGCAACGCCTGTCGGGCTTCCTGATGTGGCAGTCGGCGCACTCGGAGTTCTACTTCCACGAGGCCCTCTGGCCCGATTTCCGCCGGGTCGACTTCCTGCGGGCACTGCGCTCCTTCGGCCAGCGCGAGCGCCGCTACGGGCGCTGACCACAGACTCGAGGCGACGGCGGGCCGGGCGGCCCCTGAGGCCGAAGCTCGCCTCGCTGGGCGCCCGCCCACGATCCGGCGCGCCCGGCGGATTCGCTCAACGCCGAGCCGGCCACTGCCCGACCGGGCTCCACCAGGCCGGACTCCGCCCCGCCGTGCCTCGGTCCCCTCAGCAGACCCGCGTCAGCGTGTAAATGGCGTAGTCGATCCGCCGGTTGCCCCGGTCGACCGCCACGAGCCGCTCGGTGGCGTTCGGGTCGAGCGTCAAGAGATCGAACCAGAACTCCTTGCTCGGCCCCTGGGACCACAGCGACAGCCGGCCGCCCGGCCGCAGATGGCCCAGCGCCGAGCCGATGCCCTCGCGGGAGTAGAGGCGGCCGTTGCTCGGGTGGATGAGGAAGTCGGGGCCGTTGTCGATGTCGAGGCAGATCGCGTCCCACGGCCCGAACAGGCCGGGCAGGGTGGGCTGGTGGCAGAGCAGGTCGGCGACGTCGCCACAGTGGATGTCGACCCGCTCGTCGCGGGCCAACCGGCCGGCGGGCTGAACCAGGCCGGCCCGCGCCCAGTCGACCAGGGTCTGCGAGATCTCCACGATGTCGAGGTGGCGGGCGCCGGTCTCCAGCAGGCGGTCGGCCGTGTAGCCGAGGCCCAGGCCGCCGACCAGGACGCGGTCCAGGTTGGGTTCGACCGAGTCGGCCAAGACGATTTCGGAGGCGGTGGAGGCCGAGTCCATGGCGAACGCGCCGTCGATGATGAGTTCGTCGATGACGGTGTTCTCCTGGAGTCGCTGGCGCAGCACGATCTCATAACCGTTCTCGTGCGAGGTCGCCAGCGTGGTGACGGGGGCGTCGTACATCCCGCAGATTCTAGGCGGACAAGTCAACGAGGGGTAGACCCCCCGCCAGGGTCGCCTGAATCACGAGCCCGCCGGCGGCCTGGCCCAGGTTCCCGGCGGGCCTCAGCCCACCGGCTCGTCCTCGTCCGCCGCCAGCCCGAAGTCCGGCGCGCCCTCGGCCGTGGCCTGGGCGACGGTGGCGCGGGCGGCTTCGAGGAGCTGCTGGCAGTGGGCGGCGAGTTTCTCGCCCAGCTGCCACAGCTCCATCGCCTCGGCCAGGCTGGCGGTGCCCGATTCGAGGCGGCGGACGACCTCGACGAGTTCGTCCCGGGCTCTCTCGTAGCTCATCGTGGCGAGGTCGTCGGTCACGCTCACAGGCGTCGTCGTCATCATCGGTCTCCTTCCGCCGGCGCGGCGACAATCAGGTCGAGCTGGCCGCCGCGCAGGAACGCGGTCAGGCTCTGCCCGGCGGCGACTTCGGCCGGGTCGGTCACGCTGCAGCCGGCCTCGGCCACGAGCACGGCGTAGCCCCGCTCGATCGTGGACTTGGGCGACAGGGCCTGGACCTGGGCCAACAGGTGGCGGCACTCCAGCGTGGCCGTGTCGAGGTGGTGGGCCAACGCTGCGGTCAGCCGCTCGGAAGCCTGCTGGATCTGGTAGTCGAGCACGGCGTAGCCGCCCAGGGGGTCGCGCATGACCGGCCGGGAGGTCAGCGAGTTGATCTCGTGGGCCCGGCCCTCGATCTCGGCCAGGACGGCCCGCCGGACCTGCTGCCGGGCCGCCAGGACATGGCTCAGCTCGTTGGCGGCATCGGGCACGACGCGCTTGGCGGCGTCGGTCGGCGTCGAGGCCCGCAGGTCGGCCACGAGGTCGAGGATCGGCGTGTCCGTCTCGTGGCCGATGGCGGAGACGATCGGCGTGTGCGCGGCCGCGACGACCCGGACCAGGTGCTCGTCGCTGAAGGGCAGGAGGTCCTCGACGGAGCCGCCGCCCCGGGCGATGATGATGACGTCGACGTCAGGGGCCATGTCCAGCTCGTAGACGGCCTGGCTGACCTGCGAGGCGCAGCGCGGCCCTTGCATGAGGCAGTGGCGCACTTCGAGCAGGGCAGCGGGCCAGCGCAACGAGATGTTGACCATCACATCGCGCTCAGCCGCCGACCCTTGGGCCGTCACCAAGCCGATGCGGTGGGGGAGGATGGGCAGCGGCCGCTTGCGCTCCGGGCCGAACAGCCCCTCGGCCTGGAGGCGGCGCTTGCGCTGTTCGATTTCCGCCAGCAGGCGGCCGACGCCGACGGGGCGCAGGTCGTGGCACTCGTAGCTCAACCGGCCGGTCGTCAGCCAGACCGACGGCTTGAGCCAGGCCACCACTTCCATGCCCTCGCTCAGAGGGCCGGCGGCGTCCAGCACGGCCGTCGAAGCTGTGACCGCGACGGAGACCTCGGCTTGCGAATCGCGCAGCGTGAGGAAGTGGGTGGAGCCGGACTTGCGGTTGACAGCGATCAGCTGGCCGATCGTCCAGACGGAGCCGAGGCGTTCGACCCAGCCCTTGACCGAGGTGGCGATGACGCGGAGGGGCTGCGGGTGGTCGGGCGAGCTGTCAAGCGCCATGGGACCAGCTTAAGCCCGTTCCACGCGCCGGCCACCCATCTGGCGCTCGCTGACGGCGAGGGGGCGGGACGACCCTGCTCGAGCCCCCGCCTGGCCCGGTCGGTCCCAGGCCGGGCCAGGAGCTCGCGGGGCGATCATGTGGCCTTGCTAAAGGCTTCTTCATAGCTTCACTTTATACTCACAATCCCCTCAATTTTGATTCTTATGATTTCAGACAACGGAAGCGAAGATTGCAGAGAGACGGGTAGTCTGGACCCTGCGGAGACGCCGCCGATTGACAACTGCATAGCCGTCCGAGGGGCAAGCGAGTGAGCCCGGGCATTGTTCCCGTGTCCGGTCGCACGATACGACCTCGGAAGTCGCCACTCAATCTTGAGTCGCTGTGAGCGCCGGGCCTGTCCGCCAGTCGAAGACGGAGGCTGCTGGCGATGACGCCGGCCCCGGGCTCAGGTCACGAGTGGTGGCGAGCGTCAAGGTCACTTCACCGCCCGACCGGGACGCTCAAGGAGGGGCGCGCATTCCTCACATCCACGCGCAACACTTTCCTTGTCGCCCCTCTCCCGCGCCGTCGCACCCCGACCCCCGGGGCGGCCATCGGCACGGCTGCGCGGGGTTGACCAGGCGACCCCGGAGGCTGCCCCCCGTGGGGGGACGGAATCGGCGTCGCAATCCGGTTGAGGCCGCCAGCTCAGGCGGGATCGCCCGGGCTCGGCGCCGCCGGCGCGGGCCGGTCGAGTTCGGGCTGGGCCGTGATGGACTCGGGCCCGACCGTGATCGCCTCGGTGGCGGTCTCAGGCCGTCCCGCCACTGCGGAGGCCTTGGCTTCGGTCGGGGCGCCGGTGTGGGCATCGGCCGGCTCCGCCGGGATCGGGCATTCGGGGATGTCGAACCAGAAGCACGAGCCTCCGCCGGGCGAGCTCGTGACTCCGAAGGTGGCGCCGTGCAAGGTCAGGATGTGCCGGACGATGGACAGCCCGATGCCCGAGCCGATGACGCTGCGCTTCCGCGGCGAGCGTGACTTGTGATAACGGTCCCACACCGTGGCGATCTTGTCGGCCGGGATGCCGGGCCCGTGGTCGGTCACCTCGACGTGGATGTAGCCGTGGGCCGACGACATCTTGACGCCGACATAGCCGTCGTCGCCCGTGTAGTTGATGGCGTTGCCGATGAGGTTGTAGAGCGCGCGCTTGAGGTAGCCCTCGTCGCCCACGACGGGCGCGTGGGGAATCGTCTCGACGGTGATCGTGTGCCCCGAGGACTCTTCCATGATGGCGAAGGCTGTCAGGGTGTCCTGGAGGCAGGCGGCCAGGTCCAACGGCACCATGTCGGTCTTGGCCGCCCCCGACTCCAGGCGGGAGATCTCGACGATCTCGTTGACCATGTCCGTCAGTCGGTTGGCCTCTTCGATGATCGTCTCGCAGTGCGCCGAACGCTTGTCGCTGTCGTCGCCCGAGATGTCGCGGATGGTCTCGGCGTAGATCTTGATGATCGTCAGAGGGGTCTTCAGGTCGTGCGAGACGTTGGCCAGCAGTTCCTTGCGGTCGGAGTCGAGCGTTCTCAGCTCCTGGGCGGCGTAGTTGAGCGTGCTGGCCAACTGATCGGTCTCGACGAAGGGGCGGCCGTCGAACTTGATGGAGAAGTCGCCGTGGGCCAGGCGTTGGGCGCCCTTGGTCAGGTTGGTGATGGGGCGGGCGTTGGCCTGGGTGGTGAAGTGGGCGCTGACGGCGGTGACGAGGATGAGGAGGCCGGCCATGACCCAGTACTGGGCCCGCAGGGCGTCCTCGACCGGCTTGGATTGGAGGACGACGCTGGCGATGTAGAGATAGGCGGCGGGGGCGGCGTCCGGCGGCAGGGCGGTCAAGTAGTAGACGGTCTGGATGTCGTCCGTGCCACGCTGGATGTGGTCGGCGGCGGTCTGGCCGGTCTCGCGGATCCTGTCGTGGAGCTGGGTCATGACCGTCACGCTCGACGGCGCCAGCGCCGGCAGGCGGCCGAGCGGCAGGCCGCGCGTGGTGACGTCGAAGCCGTCCCACCGGTCGAGCACGTTCAACCGGGAATCCAGCGTCATGATGCGCCAGCCCTTGGCGAAGGCGGTCTGTTCGAGCACGTCCGGCTGGCTCGTGATGTCCGAGGCCAACTGCCGCCCGGACTGGCGCAGTTCGTTGGCCCGGTTCGCGCTGAGCAGCCGGTCGAGCAGAAACATGGTGGACAACCCCACGCAGATGAGGGTTCCGACGCAGGCCAGCATGAGCGCCAGCCAGGAGCGGAACGCCATGGTGCGGACGTAGGTGGTCGGCTGGGCGGGCATCGGATCAGCCCTCGAAGCGGTAGCCCAGCCCGCGGAGCGTGACGATGCAACTCTTGTAGTCGCCCAGCTTCATGCGCAGCGTCTTGATGTGGGTGTCGACGGTGCGCTCGTCGCCGAAGAAGTCGTAGCCCCAGACTTCTTGGAGGAGACGGTGTCGGGACAAGGCGATGGACCGGTTCTCGATCAGGTAGAACAGCAGGTCGCACTCCTTGGGCGTGAGATCGACGCGATTGCCGTCGATCTTGATGTCCCGGGCGGTCATGTCGACGCTCAGGCCCTCGTGGATCCAGACGTCGTGGCCGTTGGCCTCCTCGGTCGCCGGATGGCTGCGCACGAGGATGGCATGGACGCGGGCCATCAGCTCCTTGGTCGAGAACGGCTTGGTGACGTAGTCGTCGACGCCCAGGTCGAAGCCATACAGCTTGTCGTACTCCTCGCTGCGGGCGGACAAGATGATGACCGGGGTCTCGCGGAACTTGCGGATCTCCTTGACGGCGGTGAAGCCGTCGAGCTTGGGCATCATGACGTCCATGATGATGATGTCGAAGTTCTCGTCGCGACACTTCGTGACGGCTTCCATCCCGTCGGCCGCTTCCGTCACGTGGTAGCCGAGGAACTCGGCGTACTCCCGGAAGCCGGCACGGATGGCATCTTCGTCGTCGGTGAACAGTATGCGTAGCATATGTTTCCCTTCTTGGGAGCAGTCCGGGGGCGCACTCAGCTCACCTTGTAGCTTGACGTGAACTCTCTCGATTGTCCACGTTTCAGGGGAGGAGAGCGTGAACATTTCGTGAGAACGGGGTGAAACCGGGCTCTCCTCCAGGAGCGTGGGTCGGCGCCAGGGTGCGCCCAAGGGACGCCGGCCGACGCCCTCGCCCGACACAGCGCCGTGGCTGACGCTGCTGCCGGATGGGCCGCCCGGCTGGTCGCCGGCCAGCGTCGCGCCCGTAGCTGCCCCGGAGCGGCCCCCCGGTGCGCGAGACGATTGGCGGGCACCTCGTGACGCCCGCAGCCGCCCCCGAGTGCCCCAGCGGTCGGTAGGCTCGGGCGCGTGGCTTTGACAATCGGCATCGTCGGCCTGCCCAACGCGGGCAAGTCGACTCTCTTCAACGCCCTGACCGGCAACCACGCGCTCGTCGCCAGCTACCCCTTCGCCACGATCGAGCCCAACATCGGCGTGGTCGGGGTGCCCGAGCCCCGTCTGGCGGTCCTGGCCCGGCTGTTCGACTCGGCCAAGATCATCCCCGCGACCGTCTCCTTCGTCGACATCGCCGGCATCGTCGAGGGGGCCAGCCACGGCGAGGGCATGGGCAACGCCTTCCTGGCCAACATCCGGGAAGCGGACGCCATCTGTCAGGTGACCCGCGTCTTCTCCGACCCCAACGTCACCCACGAGGCGGGCCGGGTCGACCCCGGGGCGGACATCGACACCGTCACCACAGAGTTGGTTCTGGCCGACCTGCAGACGCTGGCCCGGGCCCTGCCGAAGGTGGAGAAGGAGGCCCGGATCAAGAAAGAGACCAAGCCCAAGCTTGAGGCGATGCGGGCGGCCCAGGCGGTCCTCGACCAGGGACGGGGCCTCTACCAGGCCGGCTTCGACACCGAGTTGCTGACCGACCTGTTCCTGCTCACGGCCAAGCCCTTCCTCTATGTCTTCAACGCCGACATCGGCGACCTGGCGGACGCCACGTGGCGATCGCGTCTGGCGGAGGTGGTGGCGCCGGCCGAGGCCATCTTCCTGGACGCCAAGTTCGAGGCCGAGTTGGCCGAGATGAGCCCGGACGACGCGGGGGAGTTCCTGGCCGACGCCGGCGTGGCCGAACCAGGCTTGGCCACGCTGGCGCGGGTCGGCTACGCCACGCTCGGCTTGCAGAGTTTCTTGACGGCCGGGCCGAAGGAGTCCCGCGCCTGGACGATCCGCCGGGGCTGGACCGCGCCGGAGGCGGCCGGCGTCATCCACACGGATTTCCAGAAGGGCTTCATCAAGGCCGAGGTGGTGTCCTACGACGACCTGGTCGAGGCCGGCTCCCTGGCGGCGGCCCGGGCGGCCGGCAAGACCCGGATCGAGGGCAAGGAATACGTCATGCGGGACGGCGACGTGGTCGAGTTCCGGTTCAACAAGGCGTGACGCGAGCAGGAGCGTGGGTCGGAACGCTGTTCCGGCCGAGGGGCATCGGGCGGGATGAGATCCGTGCCCAGGCTCCCGGCCTGACGGCGGCTCCTCAGGCGCGTCGGCGCGGCCCGCGGGCGGTGAACATCGCCACGGTCCCGACGACGGTGACCTCGACCTGGTCGAAACTGGTCTGAAGCGCGGCGGTCAGGCCGGCCTCGTCATCCTCCCGGTTGTGGAAGACGCCCTTCTTGTTGTAGAAGGCCATGAGGAAGCGACCGAGGAGGTTGTGCCGGACGCCTTGCCCCAGGATCGTGCTGCCGAAGAGCACCCCGTCGTCGGCCAGGCCGTCGGCCAGGTGCGGGAAAGCCTGCCCCTTCTCCGCCCAGGAGCCGGGGATGCAGTGGAACACGTAGTTGACCGCGATCGAGTCGAATGGCCCCAGCCCGCCGGGGAGGGGCTCGAGGACGTTGCCGAAGACGGCCTGGTGGGTGACGCCACCGAGGCGGGACGAGGCGCTGGCCAGGCTGTTCGGGCTGAGGTCGAGCAGCGTGATGTCGGCGCCTGCGGGGAGTTGGGCGTGGGCCAGGTACCAGCCCGTCCCCGGGCCGACGTCGAGGTGGCGGGCGCCCAGGCAGCGGTTGTACTGGTCGAGCATGACCTCTCTGGGGCAACGCCAGGCCCGGGAATTCGAGAACCCGACGACGAACATGTCATAGGACCGCAGCAGTCTCTTGGAGTAGGTGCCGACGGCGCGCTCAAGTTCTTTGTCTTGCAGCGACAAAGGTTCGGTCATGGTGATCGCCTCCAGAATCCAGGACACACGACGCCCGTGTGATGATCGGGGGGACGACCCCCCGTGACCCACCTCACATCACCGTGGCCTGGAAGCTGCCACGCGTGGCCAGGCTGAGACGGACGAACGGGGCTGTCGGGACCACTCTAGGCCGCAGGCCCAAACGGACGGGCCGGCCCAGGCGCCGGCCAACACCGACGGCCCTGCGACCGTGGTGCCCGCCCGCAGCGGGCGGAGTCCACGGCCGCAGGGCCGGGCGTGAGATCCCGAGAGCCCGTGGGATCCCGAGATTGCACCAGATCGCGTCAGATCCTGCGCCATCCTGGGCGAGCCCGTGGGCCGAGGAGCGCGGGTCAGAACCATGTCCCGTCCGAGGAACGCCGGATCGGGCGATCTCCGGACCCCACATGTTGTGCCCGTATGTCCAATATGAACACAGCATGTGGGGTCCGGATCTCATCCCGCCCGGCGCCCCTCGGTCGGAACAGCGTTCTGACCCACGCTCCTACTCGTACAGGGCGATGAACCGGCCGATGACGCCGCCCTGGCGCAGTTTGTCCAAGCACTCGGGGATGTCGGCCTGCGTGATGAGGTTCATCGGCGGCTTCAGGCTGCCGGCGCGCATCAAGTCGTAGAGGGCCGCGAGGTCCTCCTTCGTGCCCGACTTGGAACCGCGGAGGCTCAGTTGGTTGATGATGATGGGGTAGGTGTTGATGGTCGCTTCCAGCTTGCCCATGCCGACTTGGACGAGTGTGCCGAATTCGGTCAGCGTCTCGATGGCGGCCGCCGTGGTCGTGCCGAAGCCGGCGTAGTCGACGATGAGTTCGAGCTTCTTGTCGGCGAAGTCGGTGATGGAGGCGGAGACCCCGGCCAGCCCGATCTCGTCGGCCAGCTCGCGGGTGGCCGGGTTGACCTCGGCGCCGTAGACTTCGGCGCCGAGCAGCGCCGCCACGCGGGCGCCGATGTAACCCAGGCCGCCCAGCCCGATGACGCCGACGCGCATGCCCTGGGCGGCGCCACCGGTCGCGACCATCGCGTGGTAGGCCGTCAGGCCGGCGTCCGTCGCCATGGAGCCCAGGTCGAACGGCACCTCGTCCGGCAGCTTGACGAGGTTGGCTTCCGTGGCCTTGAGCTTCGGGCCGAAGCCGCCGTCCCACTTGCCGTAGCCGATGGCGTCGCCGTCCGGCATGACGGGGGACAGGCCGACGCGGTCGCCCACCTTCCAGGCTTCCATCCCCGGGCCGACCTGGCTGATGACGCCGGCGTTCTCGTGGCCCATGGTGACGGGGAGGCGCGGGAACAACGGCATCCAGCCGGCGTCGTCGAGGGCGGACACGTCCGAGTGGCAGAGCCCGGCCGCTTTGACGTCGACCACGACTTCGCCAGGGCCGGCCTCGGGTTCGGGAACCTCCTCCAACTGAAGAGGCTTGTTCGTTCCATAGAAACGCCACGATTTCACTGTTGTCTTCTCTCTCGTAAGAACCGAAACTGGTTGGGGCGACCCTGCACCCGGCGGGCTCACCCGCCGACCTGCACTCCCCACTCCCGCCGAAGGGCCGGGCGACCCGTGGTGGACCGCTGCGATGTGGGGACGTCCGGGGCTGTCTCGCACGGTTGTGCGACGAATGATAGCTGCCGCGCACGATTGTGCGACGAATCGCGAATGGTGCCTTGGCGAATGGTGCCTTCGCCATGTGGGAGCCCGGTGCCGCGGCCCGGCGCGGCATAATCGGGGCCCATGAGTCTGCGCGTGGCCGTGGCCGGTTGCACGGGGTACGCCGGCGGCGAGGCCGTCCGGCTGTTGGCGGGGCACCCCTTGGTCGAGATCGGGGCGCTGACCGCCCACAGCACCGTCGGCGAGCACCTCGGCGACCATCTGCCCAACGTGCCGGGCCTGGCCGACCGCGTGATCGAGGACACGACGCCGGCCGCCCTGGCCGGCCACGACGTGGTCATCCTGGCGCTGCCCCACGGCGCCTCGGCCCCCCTGGCGGCGCAACTCGACGACGACACGCTGGTGATCGACTGCGGCGCGGACTTCCGGTTGGCCTCGAGCCAGGACTGGGCCGACTACTACGGCACCCCCCACGCCGGCACCTGGCCCTACGGCCTGCCCGAACTGCCTGGTCAGCGTCAGATCTTGGCCGGCGCCCGGCGCATCGCCCAGCCCGGCTGCTACCCCACGGCCGTCACGCTGGCGCTGGCCCCGGCCATCGCCGGCGGCCTGGCCGACGGACGCGACACCGTCGTGGTGGCGGCCTCGGGCACGTCGGGGGCCGGCAAGGCGCCGAAGCCCCACCTGTTGGCCACCGAGATCCTGGGATCCTTGTCCGCCTACGCCGTCGGCGGCGTCCACCGCCATGTCCCCGAGATCCTGCAGAACCTGCGCGCCCTCGGCGCGGTCGCCCCGACGCTGTCCTTCACGCCCGTCTTGGCCCCGCTGCCGCGCGGCATCCTGGCCACGTGCTCCGTGCCGGTGGGGGACGACGTCACGACCGAACGCGCCCAGTCCGTCTACGCCGACTTCTACGCCGGGGAGCCTTTCGTCACGGTCCTGCCCAGTGGCCGGTGGCCCCTGACCCAGTCCGTGGTCGGCTCGAACATGGTCCAGGTCCAGGTCGTGGTCGACCGCCGGGCGGGCCGTCTGGTGGCCGTGGCCGCGTTGGACAACCTGACCAAGGGAACGGCCGGCGGCGCGCTTCAGTGCCTCAACCTGGCGCTGGGCCTGGAAGAAACCCTGGGCCTGCCGACGGTCGGCCTGGCGCCGTAGGCGGTCCGACGCGGGTGCCTTGCCCGCAGTCGATTCCGACCTGCTGCCAACCACCGCAAGAATGACCCAGGACCTCGGCTGCAGGCCATGCCGAGCCCTTCGATGCAGAAGACCGGGGAGCTGTCGCCCGCTTCGGATTCGAATCGGGCAGAACCCCGTGGTCCCCTCAGCGAACCTTACTGAATCACGTCGCCGTCACTACACTTATTCCCACTTCATCGGTTGACGGATGGGCGTCAAGAAAGTGGCTCCGATGACTGCGCCGCCTTTGGCGGATTATTCCTCTTGCCACAGGTCTCACTCCATGTGTCCTCGCCCAGCCGGGCGCGGATACCCACCTATCTGACCTCGCCTTCATGTGCCGAAAGGATGATCATGAAAACTATCAAGTCACCGCCTTCCCTTCCCTTCCCTTCCCTTCCCTTCCCTTCCCTTCCCTTCCCTTCCCTTCTCGTCGCGTCCTTGGTCCTGCCGCTGGCCATGTTGGCGGTGAATGCCCCCCAGGCGGGGGCCGCTGATCCAGGAATGCAGCCGCTGACGATCCCCAATGGCGTCGTTTCCATCGAGGACGGCGTTGTCTCTGTTCACCTCACTCCGCCTGAAGTCAAGCAGCTGGATCCTGGCCAGGTGGCGCTGGACCCGGCAGGGCACTGGACGGCCGAGAAGATTCTGAACGCCCGTCCCATGGAGGCGCCGGCGGTCGATCTGACATCGCTGTCGAATGATTCTGCGGCGCCTGCCCTCCGTTCCCCTCGCCCCGCCGGCGATCTGTCGAACGCGGTCGTGGGTTCTTCCGTGATGACGGTCTCCTCGACGGAGCCAGTCTCAACCGTGGATCCAGCATCGACGGCAATCGACCTCCGGTCGTCAGACCCCTCGCTCGCCGCCTCTCCCGAGCGCCTGGCCGCAGCGCTCGGCCAGATCGCGGCGAACGAGACCGCGAGGACCGGTCGTCTGATTGCGCAGAATGACGTTGGGGTGGGGGAGTCCTGCTCGGCCACGGTCCTGGCGGGGAGTAACGGTAGCCTGATCGTGACGGCTGCGCATTGTGTCTTCCCGCCCCCCAACAAGGCCGAGCCGATGACTAGTTTCCTATTCGCTCCGGGGTATTGGGATGGCGTGGTGCCCTACGGCCTCTGGGCTGCGAGCGACTACTACGTCCCGATCGAATGGACCAACGGTTGCGTCGTCAACCCGGACGCTTGCGACGCTGCCGCAGACCAGGCCGTTCTGTCCGTCAAGTCATGGAACGACTGGATCGCCGAGGCTTTCGGCATCCCATACACGCGACACAAGTTGACCGACATGGTGGGTGGCCAGGGGTACACCGTGGGCGCTTCGCCCACCCAAAGTGATGTCCGTATCTGGGGTTATCCGGCAGACGAGGGCTTTGATGGGGAACTGTCCTACTACTGCGACGGTAACACCACACCCCTGACCCTGCCGGTGGCGCCCTACGCGCTCATGACCAATTGCGTAATGCCGGGCGGCGGCAGTGGCGGGCCCTGGCTGATCAACAGAGATGGCCCGGATCAGGGGACTATGATCACGGTTTCCTCGGGCGCCATCACATGGGCGGGTTGGGTGGTGGCAGTGCCATTCGGTGACCCTTTCAGCAAGACACTGTTGAGGGCACAGCTCGCGCACCTGCTCGATGATTTCACGTGGCCGTAAACAACTCTCAGCAGAAGGAACTGATATCTCATGAATACAAACACCTGGCGACTCGGGGCAGGGTCGCTCGCCGTCGCGACTGTGGTCGCCGCGACCTTGACCATCGGCGCGGGCGCTGCCAGCGCATCGCCGGCTTCGTGCACGACGTCGCTTGGGGTGGTCGCCTGCTCCTTGTCGCCCGTGGTGCCATCGTCGCTGCTGAGCGATCCTGCCTTGGCGAACGCCGCGGCCGGGACCAGCGTCAATCTCCACGAGCTGGACCCGGCGACGGAACTCCTGCCGGGCTTGCCGGTCGGCGAAGTGCTTCAGCCGACGGGGAAGGTCCAGATCATCAATGCGGCCCCGTCTGAGGCCTATCTGATGTCTATGGTCTTGCAACCCTGCGGTCGCTGATCTCCGGGCTGATGGCCGCTTTGGCCATCCCGGCTTTGGCCATCCCGGCGTGAGCTGGGCGTCATCTCCAGTGGACAGTGGCCAGGTCAAGGTCCGACCGGAGGTGACGCTAACCAGGCTGTCCACGCCGGGCGTGGCTGGCGCAGCTTTCTTCGACTCCGCAGTCTGACACTCGGGCGGCGAGATGAACGGTTCGATGCCGATCATCCCGCCGCCCGACCGTTCGGTGGGAGCATCGGGCCGTCGGCGGTCCGCCGGTCGCCCATCGTCTCCCGGGCGTCATGGTTCGCCCGGCCTGGCCCACGGTAGGCTCGAAGCTCCAACAACCGCCCTGTCGCCAAGGAGTGCCGCATGATGATCGACCTGACCCGGGGCGTGACCGCCGCCGCCGGCTTCGAGGCGGCCGGCGTGGTCGCCGGGATCAAGGCGTCGGGCGCCGCCGACCTCGCCCTCGTGGTCAACCGGGGCCCCCGGTTCGACGCCGTCGCGGTGTTCACCTCGAACCGGTTTGTCGCCGCCCCCGTGACCTGGTCTCGCCAGGCCGTCCAGGACGGCTGCCTCAAGGCCGTCGTGCTCAATTCCGGCGGCGCCAACGCTTGCACCGGACCGGCGGGCCTGGCCGATTGCGAGCAGACGGCGCGCTGGGCCGCCGCCGCCCTCGGCTGCTCGGCCGACGACGTGGCCGTCTGTTCGACCGGTCTGATCGGCGAGCGGCTGCCGCTGGCCGCCGTCGAGCGCGGAGTCGGGCGGGCCAAGGACGCGCTGGCCGACGACGATCAGGCCGGCCTGGCCGCCGCCACGGCCATCATGACGACCGACACCAGGCCGAAGCAGGCCTCCTACACCTCGCCGGCGGGCTGGACCGTCGGCGGCATGGCCAAGGGCGCCGGCATGCTCGCCCCCAGCCTGGCCACGCTGCTCGTGGTGGTGACGACGGACGCCGTGATCGATTCGACAGACTTCGAGCCGGCGCTCTGGGCGGCCACGGCGGTCAGCTTCGACCGGGCAGACTCCGACGGCTGCATGTCGACCAACGACACGGTCTTAGCGCTTGCCTCGGGTGCCTCGGGCACAGCGCCCGACCCGGACGAATTCGCCCAAGCCTTGGCCGAGGTTTGCGTCAGCCTGGCCCGCCAGCTCATCGCCGACGCCGAGGGGGCCGATCACGAGATCACGATCACGGTCTCCCGGGCGGCCAGCGAGGAAGACGCCGTCGAAGTGGCCCGGGCCGTGGCCCGGTCGGCCCTGTTCAAGTGCGCCGTGGCCGGCAACGACCCCAACTGGGGGCGGGTGGTGGCCGCCGTCGGCACCACCGCCGCCCAGTTCGACCCCGACCGGGTCGACATCGCCTTCAACGGCGTCACCGTCTTCCGCCAGGGGGGGCTCGGCGAGCCTCGGTCCGCCGTCGATCTGTCGGGGCGCCAGGTGGCGGTCGACATTGATCTCCACGCCGGCCACCACGCGGCCACCCTCTGGACGACCGACCTGACCCACGCCTACGTCTCCGAGAACTCGGACTACTCGTCGTGACCGTCGACGAGGCGCTGATCGCCCAGGCCGCCCTGTTGACCGAGGCGCTGCCCTGGATCGAGCGCTACACCGGCAAGATCCTCGTGGTCAAGTACGGCGGCCACGCCATGGTGGACGACGAGCTGCAGCAGGCCTTCGCCGACGACGTGGCCTTCCTGCGCCGCTGCGGCGTCAAGGTCGTCGTCGTCCACGGCGGCGGCCCCCAGATCACGGCCATGCTCAAGAAGCTCGACATCACCTCGCGCTTCGTCCAGGGCCGCCGGGTGACGACGCCCGAAGC
>JGI20166J26741_11624474_pt1 | contig 22930 bp, 22 predicted proteins | sample TergutCu122P5_FD_26741 | JGI IMG/M metagenome (IMG submission 26741)
CCTTTAAATATACTGATAAAGCATAAAATATGTAGATGGAAACATAAAACATAAGATCTGGTTTGAAATTCACACAAGACCACATCCATCACATTCAAATTTCATTCCCAGTTCCCACTGTAGCCACAATTTCAATATGTCTCCCAATGTGTGTGAGGTGTCATACAGAATTATAGTTAAAAGATGAGACTAAGGGCAAGTCTGTGCCATCATAGAAATGTTTCATACAGATACTCAATACATCATCATCATCATCATGAGTTACATTTTTTACTTTTGTGCCCCTTTAATGGAAACATACAGTCAGGAGTCAGTCTCCAGCATTAAAATAAGATTATGAAGCTACATACATTAAAAGATCTGACAAATATGTTCAATAAAAGTTTCTGCAACAGACATCAAAATTACAGAGACATAACATTTCACATACAGTCTAAAAATCCTCTCAGACTGGAAAGTGTAATGCTTTCTGATTATATGTTCGACATACTGATTAAAAGTGTGTAATTTACACAAGTGTTTGTTTTCTTGGTGTTACAACCCATTGTGGTTGAATTTTCACAGCACGATAATGGGCTTTCGCCTCCTCGTTTTTCGGGGTTTCTTTATCACACACAATGACACGCCACAGTCGGTAGGCCTCCTCTGGAGGAGTGATCAATCCGTCGCAGAGACCTCTACCTGACAGCACACAACACTCACAACAGACTAACATCCATGCCCCCGGTGGGATTTGAACCCACAAACTCAGCAGGTGAGCGGCTGAAGACCCACGCCTTAGACTGCGCGGCCACTGGGACCAGCTTACACAAGCATTACTTTTTTAAAATAAATGGGTAAACAAACTTATAATGAGATGACAATGAAAATTTGATTGTAGAAACAGTTTTAATCATTTTCAAGTCAGAAAATATCAGCTCTTTTCGCAACATACCAAATGTAATATTAATATGGTAATGAATTAAATCACATTCTTAGTTCTATCACAAAGGAGATACAAAGACATTTAGTAACAACTGGATAAATATTTTATGAAGCTCTCGTTACTTTAAACATGAATAAATACAATGAGCGAAATCTAGCATAAACTGAACAGAATGCTGTATTATGGCTACTTACTGGAAACAGGACACAGGCATGAAGTTTTAAATTCCTCCATAGAATACACACTAATACAGTTCACTAGAAGACCAGTAATGGTTCAGAATAGGTTCAGATGTAAAAAAAAACACAAAACCAAAATTTTCATTAAGTTTGTCTCACAATGAGCTTGCAAATAATGTGGTACACTGTACGGTGTAACTAAATACTTTGTGAATGTTAAAATGTGTTAATTCTCAGACAAATGCCTCTGGTTCAACACAAAGATGAAAATAAATGGATATTCCATCCTTCAGGAACCTGATACAATTTATCATCATCAAATGAATCTGTCAAACACATGAATTGCTTCCTTCTTTAGAAGTATTAATAGAGTTTCATTGTGGCTAGTGGCAGATTACAATGTTCTGCTCAGATACAAGAAACCTAAATATTAACACATGATAAATGACTCAACGAATGCACAAGTCACTGCAGAGCGCAACAAAATATAAAGAAAAATAGTAATGACAAAATACAAGTGACAACCTCTCTTAGGTTTGTCCACAGATGTGTCTATTTACTGCACTAGCTATATCACACACTGGTGAGATAGGCAGGGTGTCATATGGTGGACACAAAGTAACAGTATTTATCTACTAAATTCATTACAAAAAAAAAATTATCACTCATACAATCCTTTTATTTAACAGTGACTAATAATGGATTAAAAATTATATTACCTATATATTATATAAACTGTCAGTCCAGAGTTTCATTGCCACAGTAAATGCAATATTAAATCATATCACTCTATTGTACTGTCTGCAAGATCATCAAAATAATATTTTCAGATGCAAAATAGAGACAGAGAGAGAGAGAGAGAGACAGAGAGAGAGAGAGATAAGGCCCAGTTTTAGATAGATTTTTGAGCAAATTTCCCAACAATGGCAGTAGTTTGCAATTTACACTGTAACCATACTGACCTTGTGCAGGCGCTTAATAAGGCTCTCATTATATTCTGAGTTTCCCTCTATCATTCCAGTTACTGGATTCGAAAACCACTCCTTAAATTCACGATGTGACTGGAAAACATTCGGCATAAGGAAGTGCATCAAAGACCACAGTTCCATCAAATTATTTTGTAGGGGTGTTCCAGTCAACAGCAGACGCCTGTAAAACATTAACACAATCCATGATTTGACACTACTTACAAAATGTTTATAATAGAACTGTCAAGAACACCAGCAGTCCCAGAATGCACCCCTCTCACAACGCTCTTCAGATGAACTGTAATCTCATGCAGCCTTGGGAATTATATTGATTAGGTATATTTTAACTCTTATAAACAGCAATTTGTGGGCTGGGTAGCGAGCGTAGAAGGTATAGCAACTGCCTATGGGCTGGTCGGTCCAGGGATCGAATCCCGGTGGGGGTGAGATTTTCCACACCTGTCCAGACCGGCCCTGAGGCCCACCCAGCCTCCTGTACAATGGGTACTGGGTCCTTCCCAGGGGTAAGGTGCAGCTGGAGTGTGACGCTGACCCCTCAACCCCTTCTAGTGCTAAGGTCAAAAATAGAATAGAGCTATAACTCTACTCTCCCTAAGGGCCTTTGTGGCCTATGAAAGGATGAAACCTACCTATAAATGGCAATTTGTCTATCATGCAATAAAATGTTGTCAATCAGCATAGTAATAGCAGCAGTACAGTTCTGTTGGTGATGGGTAGTGCTACAGCAGCAGCAATTTCAGAATCTGTATTTTATGCATTCCTATAACTTTTATCCAAGGTGTGTCTTTTTGGTGAACACTTAACAATACAATGCACTGAGCCCTTTCATAATGTAGTCATAAAATGAAAAAGGGTGAATGAATCTCACATATAATAATACTTGTACCATACATCAAATTCTGCTAAAATGTTGCAAAGCATGAAAAAATGGTCCTAAGTGGAAATTTAAAACTCTCATTTTCTCTTATTTTCTTGTGTTCCACACACATTTTAATGCCTTCCTACAAATGTCATTTTCCCACATTTATTGTTCTCTGTCTTTGGTCCCCCCACAATGGATACTCCCCTAAGCGGCTCCTAAAAATGCTTAAACTAATCCAAAATCAAACTGAAACACAAAATTTGGTATAGATCTGCCAAACAGAGTTGACTCAATTAGGCAATTCTGACACTGTTACAGACTAATCAGCAGATGGGAAAGTTTCCAAAACTTAGTATGACCAGTTATTTTAGACAGCTTCATCCCAAAACAACTAATTTAGAACCTGGGGCCATTATGTAAATGGAACATAGTCCCTGTGCAACATGCACTTTGTTACACCATACACGATACTGCCGTCAATAATTCTGCAAGCAAGGGACTGTGGATCAGGGAAGTTCTATTTTGTCTTCTGTCCTTCTCTAGTAACTGAATGTTGTACAAGGTACCAATTTCACTTGCCTACGAAGGTGATACATGGTTCCACAAAGGGGTGCATCACAATGGAACAACTTCCAGTCAGCAATCATATTCACCTTGTTCATTAGTATATTTACCAACAATATCTCCCAGAATTTGTATTTCCTTCACGGTGACATTATATGCAGCAAATAACTGTATTCTTCCATACTCTAGTCAATGACAATAAATAAGCGAATAAACAAACACATTTATATATCTTACTCATCAACATACACCTGCCTAAGTAACTTAAAATTTGTCTCCCTAATTATTTTGGCCCTAATGATGGAAAACAGTACATTCTTCTTTAATGCTGGGAACATATTTCAGAGCAACAGGGTTGAAAAACCCCGTACAGGATCAACATCAACAATATAGCAAGCCATATGGAACTGTTAGCAGGGAGTGCACTAGCACCACTTCTTTTTGCAGAATCAAATTTTGAGGTAGAAGATGGAAAAAATATACCTAAATCTTTAACTTCACTTGATGATGCCTGTTAAAGAAAAGTGTAGAAATGCACATGAAATTTTTTACATAGGCAGGCCATACACATACCTAACAAAATGCTGAACCAGTGAATAAAAATGGCCACAGTGTAAATTGGTGTGGTTATTCTGATAAATCTAATAATACCAGATACCTGTACTGCTGCAAACAGATACAGAACACTGTAACTGTACAACCATTATGCTGTACAATTACTTATTACACACAATATCTCAAACTTTGGGCATTCTTCTTCTTCGACTCAGTATGCTTAGTATGAGAATCTTTTTCTTCATCATCTTTCCTTGTTTTACAGGCAGGCAATGCCATGGCAATGTGCCTACACACATCCAAAACAAGTTTTGAATCAATCAACACATTCCACGAAACCTGATGTTCGTATATGCCACCTTTGTCCTTCTACTGCCAAGAGTAACACCAATATGGTAGTTATAACACCTTACAAGCTGGCATTGACAACAAGGTTCTAAAAATTATGCAGTTTGTATGGGTGTTCGCATAAGACATGAAAAGCACCTATGGTCCATATTTACGGTACCAACTCAGATCCGACTGAACAGATTTTTCTGCAACTTAAAACTGGAGACTTCCATTGAAAATCATCACGAAAATCAGAATTTCGTTAAAACTGGACAGAAGTATCAGGCACCTAAGTACATTTATACTGTTGACAGCAAAGCAAAATATTCTGCAGCTCAATAAGAATGCAAATGGCACCCAATGTTGCATTTCCATAGCAAGTCGACAGTTTTATAGTGCTGACATCAATATTTAGATCAACACCAAAGTGATTATGTGGAAATAAAATGCCAACTAGATGCAACAGAGGTTTTTATTGCAGATCTTATTGCTTGCTCAACATGTTTCAGGCACCACTATGCAGCATCCTGCAAACTGGACACATAACCCTCAGCTCCACACCAGACCAGCAACTTGAAAACCACAGCACGAAATACCACAGGCAGCAACCACCGTATATTACTCTTGAGCTCCTGATGATGGGCATAGTGGTGCCCGAAACATGTGGAGCAAGCATTAAGATCTGCAATAAAAACCTCTGATACATCTAGTTGGCATTTTATTTCCACATATTGACGACGATGTACGGTCAAAATCACATCACAAAAGTGATTCTTAAGCATTTCTTTGGCAACACTCAATATTCATACAGACACCAACACATGTAGCCGAACAGTACAAAAGAAACACAGTTACAGTTCCATGGCACAAATTGTAATGTGAACAAGCCACAATGTTGCATCAAACATATACTACCTGCCTTGTTGATGTATTTTGTCATAAGATGTCAGCAATGTGGGGCCTGCATTTTGTTTTCTGTTTGGTATCAAGTACTAAGAAATCACTGCAGCTAGACATGTAAAATTTTTATGGAGAATATAAATACATGGATATTAAGTATAGCAATGCAACATTGAATTGTATAATTATTAATGTATGGCACAATCCAGACCACCACAGAAATAATATATTTGAACAGTACTTTTGTGATAAAATGATATACTATTTTAAGATATATGAGGGGAACTAATGTGTAACTTAGGCATTCATAAGCTGATGGGTTAGTGTATATAGCAGACTAGAAAAGGTAAGCAATGCACCTGACACACAAATCCACATGTAATGGGAGTACTTCTTGGGGGGGGGAGAGAGAACCCAGCAACTGATTGACAATACAAACCTCAGTTCAGCAAGGATATGCATTTAGTGCGAGTGTATGTCACATTTGTTATAAACAAACAGTCCAGTGTACCTCAGTACTGCATCACATGAAAGCTGTATGGTAAAGACCTCCATCAGCTGGCCACCCTGCTGCAGGCCACATTATGTTTTCTTTGAATTAATGTAACAAGCAATCTGTCACATCAAACGCTGAATAATATAATTCAGAGTTTGATCTTATGAAGCATTACTTGTATAGTTAAACATATCCTCCTAGTTACCACAATTCAGAACACACCAGCGCTTTTATCTCTTTTTCAACTTGTATTTTCCTCTGTTCCTGTTTAACTCTAGTAATTTATGTCTAAAGCAGAAGCTACTTACACAAATACATGGAATGTTACACGTAAGATGTACCAAACTTCCAGTTGTTATTATACGAGCCATGGTGAGAGAAATATGCAATACCAAGCTATGGCCAATCATCCACTGATACATTAGCACAGGAAGAATTGTAACGTTTCAAGCTACTCTGTGATACTGTACAACTGCAACAATTCTTAGTTTAATGACCATTCAAGCAGAAATGACGACATAATCAGGACAACAAATTCTTCTTTGAAATGTGCTCAGAACTGTGCATACACAAGGGTGATGGTCATTTTAACAATTTCTCCTTTGAAATGTGCTCAAAATTGTGCATACGCAAGGCTGAGGTTCATTTTAAACAGTACTCAATATATCATAACTGACAATTAACATTCCTTGATGTTATCCAAACAAAACGTTTTTTTCCTGCCATATGATTACAATTACACAAGCATACCTAATTTGGTAATATAAAAACTGACATCCCACTCTTGTGGTAGTAGGACAATTTTCTTTTCATGTACAAAGAGCATGGTTAATTCTTCACTGCCTTTGTCTTGTGATCTAATCAGACACATTATACAACAGGTTAGGACTTAATGGACATTTTCTTTGTAGTGTTCTCTGACACATAACTAATTAATGAACAGCAGTCAAGTCTTTCAACAGGTAAGGACACAATTCAAACCGGCTCTTGGATGGGTTGCTACCTGAAGGAGTACAGGGCTTCGGTGGGTACCTGGGCCCCAAGGTTTTCCTGGCTGGCCTCGCCAAGGCATTTAAACAACAGGAGAGTAGGATGTTTCCTGGGGCAAATGATACTGTGTGCAGCAGAGTTGGGTACACTTTTAGGATTGGTGGCATGGAGAAAAATCCTGGTCCTGGAATTGAAGGCAAGAGCATTATCCAAGTGTTATGTTGTGGGTGTGATAGAATCTTAAAATTGGGAATGAGATGTGAAACGTGTGGTCACTGGTACAATAACTGTGGAAACGTGAAGGCTCAAGTGGCAGAAAGCAGGATGTGTAACTGCAATATGTGTAGATCTGAAAGGCTTCAACTGCTTGAAGAGAAACTGCAAAACCTCCTCCAAACTGACGAGCTGACATGCAAGAACAAGGCACTGGAAAAACAGCTGCAATTGGTTGCAGCTGGAAAGGAAGTTGGCGAGCAGTACATAGTGCTGGTAAAGCATTAAGGCAAAAAGTGCTAAGTACTGGGTGACTCAACAGTACAGAACGTAGGAACAGAACATTCAAATATGACAGTTGAATGCTTTCTGGGGACTGGAACTGAACAACTGTACAGAGTTATGGAAAACAGGGAACTAGGGAACCCAGATACTGTTGTAATCATGTGGGTACTAGCAACTTAAGAAGATAAAGAAATCTGGTCTACGTGATGGGTGAAGTGTACTCTCTCGTGGCAACAGCAAAGTCTAAATTTCTGCACTGTAGACTTGTTCTGAGTGGCATTTTGCGGCACACAGACATGACATGGCAGTGCATTGGAGTTGTAAACAACAGATATGACTGGTGGCAAAGAATCTAGGGGTTACTTTCATAGATCATACAGTTGGATTGAGGACGGGGACATTGGTAAAGTTGGGCTGCATCTAAATCAAAGAGGAGCGATACGACTTGCACACCTCTACACCAGAGAGTGTAATTCAGTGGCAAAGGACAGGCCAGAGGAAATAAGTGACAGCATTTGTCAGTAGACACTGGCAGTGAGGAGACAAAAAAGGTATGCAGTATGTCTATCCAAGAAAATTGAATGTTGGGTTGGCGTAGGGCAGAGGGAAATGGCGATGAAGAATATAGCAAGGAGCGAGACTGAAGATGAGAAATGGGAGAAACTTACAACCACGACAGTGGCACAGAGAATAGAAGGTAAGTCACTGGTTCTGCTGCAGGTAAATTGCAGCAGCCTTTATGATAAGACATCAGATTTCTGGAATTCAGTTGACACACATTGTGGATGTTGTAAAATAGTTATTAAGTCATGGCCAAGACAGGAAATTTGCAAAACCAAAGTGTCTAGGGCTGATTTTACAACTGTCAGAAGAGACCAATGTGCTCATGGTGGGGCAGTGTTCATTTGTATTAAAAATTACATTGCCTGTGATGAGGTGTGGGTAGACAAGGATTTTGAGATGAATGCAGTGTAAGTGCGAGCCATGGACCCAAAATATACGTGGGAAATCACAGGCATTTACAGAGCTCCATATGAGGACATGCGGGTGATTGAAATATTGGCAGCCAGAACCGGTTATTCGCGAAATTCTACGAAGCATAACATCATAGGGGGTGATTTAAACTTAACCCAGGAGGACCGGAATGGGAGCATGGAAGGAACTAGCGGAAACCAAGCATTCATTAATAGACTGGTATAGGAAAATGGATACACGTAGGTAATAGGTAGGCTGCCCCAAGGCACTGTATTGCTGGATGTTTACCATGTCGGACCCAAGAACTCGATAAGGTTAATTACAGTACAAATAGCCTGGAAGGCACTTCATTTCATAATGCTTATTCTTAGACATGGAAATAGTAATACAATAAGTTTAGCCTACATGTCGCTAGTGCATCCATTTCCTGAATATGAGGTTTCATGTTGGGACCCGTAGAGGGAAGGTCAGATAAACGTGTTAGACCATGTGCAAAAGAAAGCAGCTAAATCTGCAAATCATACAAACAATTCAGTCTGGGAAACCTTGGCGCAGCACAAGAAAACAGTTCGCATTTGCGCCCTGTTTAAAGCACACAATGGAGAATGGGCATGGAAATCTATAGGGGACAGGTTAAAAGGACCATACAACCTGAGCAAGGATAATCACGAACATAATATTTAGGCCAGGATACAAAGAGCAGACATCGGTAAATACTCCTTTGTAAATAAGACAATCAAAATGTAGAGTCTACTGCCTGTGAAGGTGGTGGAAACTATCCCCTGTAACTCATATATTTTCAGAAAGAGGGTTGGGAAAATAATTATAAGTGAGGGGAAGGAAAGTGTTTTTTGAAGTGTGGTGACGAAACATCCAAAAGTGCAGGAATGTGAAAAACAGGGAGTGAAGTGATGATCTTGGGTAAAATGTATGTATTTTCACTGATTTATAGTTACATAGCTGTATGTAGGTTCTCCCTCATTATTATTTGCTTCTATATGTCATTTTCTAATTACTCAAACTATGTTTATTAATATTCTTTTTATGTTTTCTCATTTTGTAGGTTTGTTTTATATTTTGTGCATTCTTTGTTCTTGTACTGTTTTGTATACTATTTCTCCTCTTGCATATAGTTGTATCTTTTCTATTTTTGTACAAGTTTATCGACCACTGCCACCAGGTAGAAACCTCACTGCAGAAAATAAATATCATATCCCATCAAAAACACAAGTACTGTAATATTTTTGGTTACAGCCACATACACATACCAAAATGCTCCCAGCAGTGTAATAGTTGATAATTGTGCCTGTGCTGATACTTCTAATGAAAATAACCCATGTAACATCCTGAATTTTGGCACACCTTATACAGAACAACAGGTATAAAAGAACTGCACATTTGGTAACAAGCAAAACTCAGTGTCCTGCTTGAGCGACAGTCAACAGCAACAAACTGCTCTCCCACCTCCAACCTGGCACATATCCCCACTTATGGTGTGTAGTATATTATGAACATAGTTTACAATCTGCAAATAATGCAATTTAATAGCTCTTGAGTTTACATTATTTCAGGTGTCTGACCAGCCCACCAGTTTTTTCCCTGCTTATCACTCCAGCTGTTCTGAACAAGGTATCTCTAATGTGCAAACTGTATTTTCTGATTAACTTTTTCACAATATAAAATTTCTGGTAAAAACGTAAATACAACTGCTTACTGTGAGTTAATAAGCTAAAATATGCTGCATGTTTTTCTTTCTGGATATCCGCATGTACTTTTTTAAGCTGATGTACTGTCTACCCCATTCTGAACTTTAATGTTCTTGTCTGTTTTCATGATAGTGTTTTCACAGCACTTACTCGTGAAAATCGTCCAGTATGTTGGAAATGCCTAGTCAAATGTGTGGTAAACAGTACTACACACCATCAACACAACTTTATTATTATTAAAATAATTACTCATCTCATCTCACTGCAACACATTCCATCTATAATAAGTGATCTTCAGGCTAGACCTACGTATGTAAACAATGAAAACATACTACAAATATACAAAATTATAAAAGTTACATGCCAATTTGGAATAAGATCCCAACCTTACAAAAGTATTGTAACATGAACTGCCTTTGTTGTGTGTTCAGTGACATTATGTTGAGAATAATGGCCAATAAATGAAGTTCACAAACCTCATAATCCTGAGACTAAAATACCATCATCATAAAAATTTAAAAACCATTATACATGTTTGAACATAAAGTTCTTATAGATAAACATTTGCCTGATGCATTTCCTGTTCAAAATGATCTAAAATGAGATGACTTGATGCCAATACTTCCTAACTTTCCTTCAGAATTTCCAGTTAGGTGAGAAATGAATGACACACATCACTTTCTGGTCCTAAGCTGATGACATTAACTTATTAGACAAAAATATGGATACCGCAAAGAACAAAGCACTGATACATGCTAGTATGGAGGTTCACAGGTTAGAGGCACAGCAGTGACCACATATGCATTCTAGCTCCCCGATTCCACGACAAAATGAAAATGTCATTTACAACAAGGCCACATTAAATCCACAGCCTGCTGACTACCAGCCAATTCAGAATCTTTTATCTTCCCATCTGCTATCTAAAAATTAAAGATTAAAACATATAAAACTATAATTACACCTGCACTGTATGGGTGTGACACTGATTTCTCACAGGAAGGGAGGAGCATAGATGGAAACAGTCTGGGAGAGAATAGCACATATGTGGACATACAAAACGAGTGACTGATTGGACAAAGTTACATAATGAGTAACTCTGTCATTTGCACCCTCTTCCAACTATTATTAGATGAATAATCAAGGAGCGTAATAAGGTTGAGTCATGTAGCATGCATGTGAGATACCCCAGAAATTTCTATAATATTCTGGTCAGGAAAGCTGAATGGAAAAAGACCTCTTGGCAGATGTATGAATGGATGGGTGTTATTAAATTCAACCTAACAGAAATAGAATGTGAGGGTATGGACTAGTTTCGTGTTCAGAATGGGCACTGATAGCAGTACAACTTTAGGTTCCCTTCTCATGTAATTTAGTGAAAACTGGATTATCAAAAGCATTCTGCCCATGGAGTTTCGTCACTTGAACTGGCATGGAAGATACAGTATTACACAGTTAAAACAAAGTTTGACAGTATCTGTAACAAGACAATTCCAAGCAGTGAACAAAAGGAATACCGCATTGCTGCCTACACTGAGCTGAAGGAACAGGCAAAAAACGAACCCAAGTTTATCTCCACCATCAATACTGGTGACGAATCTTGGGTGTTTGGGTTCAACCCCGAGATGAAGCAGCAGTGGTCTCAGTGGAAGACTCCAACTTCACTGTGACTGAAGAAAGCACGACAAGTTCAGAGCAATGTCAAATCAGTGTTGGTTTGTTTTCTTGACACTGAAGGCAATGTGCATAAGGTATTTGTTCCACAAGGGCAGACAGTGAATGGAAAATTCTACTGCAAAATTCTGGGGCGACTGAGGGAAATCATCTGGAGCAAACATCCAGATAATGGCGCAACGACTCCTGGGCCCAGAATCATGACAACGCTCTGGCTCATACGTTGTTCGTTGTGCAGCAGCTTTTGGCTTCTACAAAGACGACAGTCATCCCCCACCCTCCCTACTCACCGGACTTCAACCCCTGTGATTTTTTCCTATTCCCAAAGATGGAACTGAAGCTCAAGGGGCGATGTTTTGACAGCAATGAAGAGATCCAGATTAAATCACAGGATGTGATGAAGATGCTGATACGACTTCCAGACTAAATCGCAGGACAGGATGAAGATGCTGACGCAAGATGACTTCCAGCAGTGCTTCCACTCATGGAAATTCCAGTGGGATCACTGTATCAATGCAGAAGGGAGCTACTTCAAAGGGGAAGGAGGCGAACAGAAATTTTGGTACGTGGTTAAGCTACAGCAGAGGTACTTCGGCAAATTTGGGAAGTACCTTTTATACCTTGTAACAAAAGCAACAGTTACAATTCCACCATGAAAACATAACCAGCCAAGAGTTCTCACAGAATTAAGATGCAAGTGAACTGCACCCCTCACATACAGACAGTCACACATTTTATAAGGTCAATGAGAGGTATCCACTACATAGAGTAAGTAGGCTTTTCCAACTTCTGTGCAATGAAGCTAAAGGAAACTGTCACTGTGGGTAGTAGGAGAAGGGATAAGCTACATGTGTTAGTACATACTATCAGAATTGTGTGAACAACTGTACCACCATAATGTCTTATATAATCACTGCAGTTAGAAGAATGTGTGTTCATTACGTGTAAAAATCACTGCCCTAAGACTTCATGATTTTGTGTACAACCATGAAAAACATTCAAAAGACCATGATGTGTCCTTTATAAAGTTAATACAAACTAAAGTTTGAACACAGACTTATAGAAGTTGTTTTTTTTTTCTGTCTCCTTTCCCACACCACAACCTACACCCCCTTCTGATGAAATGAACTGTCCCCCTTAAAAAACCCATACCACTATAATGCATGTTTTCATAAAGGGATGTACCGAACCCTTCGAATACACATACAATCCTGCAGTAATCCTATCACCTGTAGACCGACAAATAGGGCACCACCATAATGCAATGTATCCACGTTCTCTAAAAGAATAAATGTTTCGTAAATAAAAGCTTAGGCCATAAATTCCTGCAGTGGTAATCACTGACAGAAAATACCTGATGGCATCATGATAATCATATTCCACATCAAAATGAGACACTACTTTTTTGTTTAACATAAAGCAATGGTTAACCACTTCAGAAGCAGGGAAAAAGTTCAAACAGAAGACAACTCAAGTTAGAAATCACAATGCATTTTAATACATAACTATTCAATACATGAACATTTACATCTTACTGATCAATCATAATGAAATTACGATTTTGTGTGATTATAAAACTCATCTGTAATTCCGTACGTTTCTGTTAAGAATACTGCTGCCTTACGAACTTCATTACCTGCACAACAGTGCTGCTATTCACACCATAACTTAAAATCAAACTTGTTAACAGTTCTGTGATGAAAACATTACCTCTGTGTTTGAAAATTAAGAAGCAACTGCCATCTCTGTGACTTGAAGTTCTTAATATTCTGTGCTTCATCCAGAATGAGGTATTTCCACTTTTTACGCCTAAAACTTTGATGATCCTGGATGACCAATTTGTATGATGTAATGCACACATGGAATGCATTTGGTTTTGTCCAACCTAACACAACAAAACAGGAACATATTACAAAAGTTATTTGTATGCACTAAGAAGATGAATCAGTGTCATTTACTGTGCAGCACTGCTGCATACTGCATTAAGTTCTTACATTCATTCAACATAATAATGTTACTCCCAACTCCACTGTGAACTATTCTGGAAAACTCTAGGGCCTAGCACATATGTTTCATTTGCTCTGCCATCATTAATTCCGACAAATAAGTGGAACAACCATTTTATTAACTTAACCCATAATGCTGAAACATGACCACACAAAACTCATGAACTTTGAGCCATTCAAAATATGTGTGCAACTACAAATTACAAACATTTACAAAGGCCAACTTTGAGTCAATTATTCACTGGATATCTAACAACCCTATTTCGGATGCTGATTTCATGGCATACAATGAGATGGAATCACAAATGGTAAGGATGTAGGTTTACTGGCTTTCAAAATACTGCAGCTGAGCTCTTCGTACTTCTGGGATATGACCCTGTCACTAGAAGGTTTGTTGACCAACATTCTAAGACCAAGCGGTGGCCTCATTTTCAAGGGACATCTGACCGTTACAGATGGGGCCACTACATGGCCTCGGAATATGACCCAGTGATGGAATGCCATATCCCAGAACATCTCAAATGACAGATTCTGAAGGTGCTACATCCTGTTTGTGGGTATTATCCATGATTCACCTTGACAGATTACACAATAAAATGGCATGTCCCACCACATAACTGAACTGCAGCAGCACATATGGGAGATCTAGTACATAATCACAGCAGAATTTATTACAAAACATGTTATCACATGTAAAAAAAGCTCAATCCAGCAGTCTGATAATATTTTATACATTCACCAAACAGTAAACCACACATCACATACTCATCTGACACAACACCATAGTTCCACATACAAGAATTTTATTATACAGTTTCATTATTAAATTTAGCAAGTTTCCTCAGTACTACCACCACCACCACCACCATTGCTGCTGTCCCCGTCCAAACCCATTACCACTGTCACCACCAGCACCACCAAATTGCTGCTGCCGCCACCACTGCTGCTTCTATGACTAAAACTACTACTACTACTACTACTACTACTACTACTAAAATAACTACCATCGCCGCCACCACCACCACCAACACCACTACTACTATAACTACTACTGTTGCTACTGATGTTGTTGCTGCTACTGGCACCACCACCAAGCTTAATAAAGTACTACCTCAATCAAAGAACATTACACACTCTTTAAAATATATTTGTGACACTGAAAGTCATTACAAAAAATAACTTTTGGAAAAAAAGTTCAATGCATAAGAGGATACAAAAAAAAAACATTCCACCTTTAGTTTGCAAACTTCTCATCTGTAGTGACATGAAATCCAGTCAATCAATGAACTGTCTTGGCTGGTTGGAAATGTCACATTACTCTCCTTTCCTGTTGGTAGGGAAGTAAGTCAAATTGTATACTCCTCTTCGAAAGGAAAGGCTGATGTAGTAAGAACACAAAACACACCTGTGCGTTTCTGCTTCCGTTCTTTCTGTGATCCATAATATGTAAGAATTTTAAAGGCAGGACACCACTTCTTTAATTCCATCTCCCAATTCAGCATAACAGATGTTGGAACTATAATTAAGTGTGGACCCCAGTTACCTGTAACAAAAAGTTTAGCATTGTACAGCACTATCATCTCCTACACTGCTGATCACAAACTACAAGACACTTAATCAAAAAAGACCAAGCTATGCAGCTGTAACTTCATGTTTTATCAACATGCACAACAGACAACTGAACTACATATGGGTGACAGTGTGCATCCTCAATCTCAGTGAGTAAAATACATATTCTTGTTAAAAACTGATGAACTGATAAAATCAACCACAACAAATTTTATTAGGCCCAACAAAAAAAAAATTCTGTTACTGTTCTCATAATTCAATGAGCCATAAATTAACATTCATGCTAATGAAATGGCAGAAATATTCAGACTGCCCTCTTCATACCATCACTAAGCTGTATTTTCAAAGATGGACCTGCAACTCTGGGAGTACAATTAAAATACAAATACTGAGAAGAAAATGTGTATAAGTAGACATTGAATCAAAAAACTCAATCTCACAGGCACTTGGCTCAGGTACTAGTGGTTCTGCTGTGTGTATTTCTGTCTCCCTAACATCATTAACCCCACATGCATTCAACAGCTGAGAGAAATAGTTCCTACACCTAGCCAAAATACGGTGGGAATCTGTAACCAAATCACCCTTCTCATCCTTTACCATATTATTTCTGGGCCAGTAACCCTTCTTAAAGTCAACGATGCCCCCACACAAGTCCCTAATATATTTGAGCATACTGTTAGTTTCAAGATCCTCAATTTTAGCTTTGATATTCCATCTTTCTGTTCCTGAAATGTTCGCTACCTTCAGGTCTTACATTGTTTAGATTATCTACATTGCTTTGGCTTGGATCTTGTACCCATTGCATTTTAGCCTGCTCCTGATCTAAAAAACCTAAACATTCTTCTTTAAACCATGATTTATGCTGGTTCAAACATGCAGACCTAGACTCTCTTTACCTGAGGTTTTGATATTCTCTTTAATGTTCACCCAAGCACTATTTATATCCTTGCTATCACTTAAGTTCTCCAAAGCTGCAAACTTGTTTGAAATAATCTGACTTATTTCCAAACCTCCAGCTCATTTCGATTCCTGAGATAAAAATCTTTCCCCATCAGACTTCTGTGCTGCTTGTTTTCTTACTGCCAATCTTTCCATCAACTGTGCAACCACCAGATAGTGATCAGTAACACAGTCACTTCGTACATCTAGTATAATCAAATGCCATCTCTTATCAATATGTGATCAATCTGGTTGTGAGTCTTCCCATCAGGAGAGGTTCATGTGTACTATGTTTTGGTGCACAAACATTGCACTCTTAATGACTAGATTCTTGGATGTGGCAAAGTATACTATTCTAACACCATTATTATTACATCCTGATTTAGACCCTCATTCCCAATTGTCGGTTTGAAAATATTCTCTCCCCCCACTTTTGCATTAAAATCTCCTAACAGAATTTTCATATGGTACTTAGGAAAATAATCAAAAACCTCTCTAATTCCTCACAAAAACTGTATCTGGAATCTTCACTTTTCTCCTCACATGGTGCATGCACATTCATAATAATGATATTTCACCAGCTATCTCTCAGAACTACCTATGACACCCTACGGCTAATGAACTCTACTCTCTTAACTGCTGATACTATTCTGTGCTGTACAAAAAATCCTGTTCCCTACTGATGACTTTCATTTCCTTTTACATAGAAAAAATTATAATCCCCTGCTTTTACCATGTCCCCTTTGTCCCACCTAACCTCCTGTACACCCACCAACTATATCTTGCTAGTTCCCTGGCTGCTGCTGTAAGCAAGCCTGCCCTATACAGGTTCCAAACATTCCAAGTACCAAATCTCATGTCCCTTTTCCGTTGCTTAGTTGTACCAAAGTATCAGTCCAGGTCCGGGGCTTTCTGTTTGAACATTTTGTAACAGGATACGTTTTTGTGGTGAGCTGTTAGTACCTCACCCAACCCCCAAGCTGGAGGACCACCCCTTGTAAGCCATCTGCATCTGCTTATTCAATATATTTGCAGCTACCCACAATATTGGAGGCCATTCCTCCATCCGCAACCTGACGACGTGCCATGCCGTGGTGACAGGGACCCACTTATGACGGATCCCTGGCATCACCTGCAGGTAATGTAGCACACCTAAACACGGGTGAAAGACCATAGTGTGGTAAAAGGGTACCAACATTTTGGAGGTACGTGGCGCTTCCATCTTTAGGCTCTTCTACCATGACATACTATAGTTCTTCATGCACCTGCATCACTATTCCAGTATTATAAACCACAAGCCATATGAATACAAACAACACATATTTTAAAGCTTTCTTTAGGAACATACCCACTCAAAATTTCTAAATGGTCATTCACTCAAAACATGTCTCTGCATGGTAAGCACATATTTTTGAACAAGGTACAAATCAGTCACTTAGTGTTGGAAATATCTATACACTCAGGATATGAACACACGTATATTACATTAACAAGCTATACATTCACACTAGATTTCAGCAGCTGCAGAATTAATAATTACAGCTATACAGGTAATTTACCTGGCAAATATCACTTGCCACTGCCTGCCAGCCAACTCGGCACAGACCTTGGCTAACTCACCATTCTGTCTACCAACTACACTATCAGACAGAGGTTTTTCTGTACAGAGCCTTAGGTCAGTCACCAAGTGCATAACAAAAAGAGAGGCCACACTTATTCTGTTTAGTAACAAAGCATGGTTTCATCTTTCCAAACTCTCAGAATAACAGGTACCGATCTCCAGAAAATTCAGTGTTAATCTACAAAGTGCCATTACATGATCTTATGGTTGGTATGCAGTACAATGTGACAGCAACCAAGATTACTGGGCCAATTTCTTTTCTGGATCATAAATTCACAACAATACACTACACACATTCTGACATTTTCAGGGGACTGCAAACAATTCTACATCTTGTTTGAAGAACGCTTATGGCTACAAAATACTACCCATAGGAATACGGCCTTCTCGTTTGACAGATTTCAAATCATTTGATTAAATTTTTTACTTGTGGAGGATGCTAGATGAGAAAGTGTATGACGGGGGGACCCAAAAATAACGAGAAATTTTTTTTTTTAAATCGTATATTTCTCTGAACAATTCCAAAATTTAATCACCCTCAAAATACTCTCCTTGAGAATCAATACACTTATCCCACCGCTTTTTCCATTGTTCAAAACAGTTCTGGAACTCTGGCAAAGTGATAGCCTTCAATGCCTCCGTCGTTTTTTCCTTCACCTCCTCCACATTCTGAAAATGCTTTCCTTTAAGGTCCCTCTTCATTCTTGGAAACAGAAAAAAATCACAGGGTGCCAGGTCCGGGGAGTAGGGGGGTGTGAAGCCATTGTCATCCCGACTCTCGTGAGAAACTGCCGCACACTCAATGCACTCTGAAAGCAAGCGAGGAACGAATTTCGCAGCAACTCGTTTCATGTGAAGTTCTTCTGTTAAAATTCGTTGACATGAGCTCCACGAAACCCCAAGTCAATGCGTCCAACTCGTCGATTGTTTGATGATGATCAAACATTATCACATCGCGAATTTTTTTAATGTTTTCGTCGGTTCTGCTTGTTGAAGGACGCCCAGACTGCGGTTGGTCTTCAAGTGACATGTCACAACGTTTGAACCGAGAAAACCATTCACAAACCCTTACCTGGCTCAAAGCTTCTTCTTTAAAAGCCTCTTGAAGCACTGTGACAGTTTCTGCTGCAGTTTTCCCCAAAAGGAAACAAAACTTGATGCAAACACATTGTTCTTTTAAGTCTGCCATCGAAAAATCAACGAAAACAATGACAGAGGCTCAAGAAAAAAATCATACTGACCCTACAGACCTTTCCTCAAGGACGCTGTTTGGCCAAATGATGCGGTGGGCAGTCACGTACACGCACCAAGTAGGAGCAGACGGAAGTAATGCCCCTCTCCCCTCCAGAAAAAAATTCTCATTATTTTTGGGTCCCCCCTCCTATAGTAATAACCATGACAATGAAGACTATATAGATGGAGGATTCAGGATGTAATGCCTTCAATTTCCCAAGCCCAACTTCCCTGTGCAATACACATTTGTTAGATGTGTTTATGCAAGCTGGAAGCAACCACTTCCAGCACTTTCCTTAAATATGATGAGTAAAAAAACCTAACATTAACTGCAATGCACTGAACTTTCAAAATGGGGAGTAAAACCCTAATATCACACACAATACATTTAACTACAATGTGGGGACCCCAACTCATCGCAAACTGTAACAGTGGTGAGCGGTGTTGCCTGCTACCAAGTAAAACCATCTGTGAAGTGACAAAATGAAGTACATCAAATAAAGTACATACCCTGCAGAATGTATGTGTAAGTTGTATAAAATCTCATTAGTACAGAATAGTTCTAGGGCTCTGTACATTACCAATGAACTTCAACAGTAAGGCGTGCCACACAGTAACAGTGTGAACAATGCCCAGTTCTGTGTTATTACAAGTGAAGAGTTCCTACTTCCTTACCTTTTTCACAAGCTAAGTGAGCCAGAAGTGATATAGTTTGGATGGTTTTTCCTAGTCCCATTTCATCAGCCAAAATTCCATTAAGTTTCCTATCATACATAGTAACTAACCAATCCAAACCTATATGTTGATATTCCCTCAATGTGTGCTTCAAGAGGAATGGTATTATTGTGACCACCTACAAAAAAAGCAGAACATCAGCACATACAGTTGTTAGGAAACTGACACTGTAACAAAAAAAAAAATCAAACCTCCACTGCACTGCCCAAACAAAGCCTAACACTTAACACAGTCTTAGACAGGGTTCTTATGGCAAATACCCAACTCTCTTTTGCAAACAAGGCATACGAATGCACACAGAGTTGCATTCATTCAAAACATGATATTATTACAAAACTGAATATTTCTTTTAACATATCCAACGTTAAATGCGGATGTCATATTTTTGATCAGGTTGAGATGACCTACCACCAAGGAAATTTAGAATGATATGCACAGGACCAGCCTGCTGCTAACAATGAAAACTACAAAAAACAAAAACCAGCAACCCCCCCACCAAAAAGTGAGGTTCAGGTTATGCAAAGCCAGTAAAATCACAATACTCCAGTAATATGTTCACCATTTCCAAACCAGGTGAAACGGAGTCACAAAATGTAGCAATGAAATGTGAAAGGTGAGTGCTGTCCCTGTGCTTCATTAAGCACCACAACATGAAGACAATTGGAAGTGCAAGAGTAGCTTTACATATTCTTATCCTCAGCACTATGAGAGTACCATGCTTTTTGTCCAGGCTGCTTCACCCTATGTCCCCACCAGAATATAGGCTGGTCAGCAATCAGTAATGCTGCGGAGAGACGAACTCCCTCCCTGCTATAAATCAAACCCCAAATCCCCAGTTGTCTGGTTTATAGTGCTGTCACTATACTTAGTGAGTTTCCCTACCTAATAAATAACATAAGACTTATCTTGGCCTAAATGTCTTAACATAAATAAGAAAAATAAAATACAAAACAAAATGCAGAGGATATTACAATGTATACAGAATAAATTATCAACTACATGCACAAACAGATAAGATGTACACGCATGACAAAGCTCAGGTCTGTTTTGCAACCATTTTGCCAATACGCCTAGAAACCATTTCTATCACAAAACTGCATTAACAGGAGCCCAACAAATGCCCGCATCCTCATCCAGATCAACCCAGTACATGCCGCTGCATACCACTTCCTGAAGATCTATTGTAATACTATCCTCCCATCTATGATAATGTCTTCCAATCTTCCCTCAGGTTTCCCCACCAAAACCCAGTATGCCTCTCTCTCATCTCCCATACATGCCACACATCCTGCCCATCTCATTCTTCAACAGTCAAAGAATATTCATTGAGGAGTACCTATCATATAGCTCCTCATTATGTATTCTCCTCTCTTCTGTTACCTCATACGTCTTACGACTCAGCACAATAATCTTAACCACCCTCCGCCCATGTTTTGCCCTCAGACTGAGAGACGAAGTTTCACACCCATACAACACAGCACCAAAATTAGAATTCTGTACATTTATAAACTCCAATAAAGTATTTACTTAAATATCACCACAAAGATGTAGTGTATTAAAATTAATATCTATATTGTTACAAAATTAATCCCATTTCCTCCATTCAACTTGATCGGACATAGAAACATAACAAATATGTCTGCCTCAGTGCAATAGTTGTAGTACATTCAGGTCAGAAAAACAATAACACCAAGGCGCACTACTTTTTCCCCCGACAGGTACATACATCAATCTTCGAAACATGATGTATGCATTTATAAGGGATACAAACTCTAAACCCCACCAATAAACAAGTACAAGACTCAATTCACACACACACTTGTAACTTCTCATTCAAACCTGCAACATGCAAAAATAACATACGTATATGGGCAGTGAACACAGTGTGGTCATAAGTTCATATCTTAAATCAGCTTCACACACAATCTTTCACTTTCATATAAGCTAGAAGTACCGAATGGATGGGATACAGGAGGCATCAAGGGCCAATCTGGACATACATCGATTCTGTTTTGCCAAGACAGCAGCATACAACAGAATACAATAGCAATACTCAGAAAGGTAAAAAAGGTGAGAGGGGAAGAATAAGACTGAATCACTAAGCATGCACATTATTTTTATTATTTTTGAATATCACCAGACACTTACGCTTGTTGAAGATAAAGTATTGCCTTTAGGCTGTATACTTTCAGCGAGCGCTGCCACATCACTAATCTCTTTCCCTGCAGCTTCACTGTCCTTTGGCTAGAAATTCAAGGGTCACAAATTAGCAATGTACTGGAGAACATGGGTCAAAATAATATAACATCAGAGTCCAAAGTTCACAGCTGGAAAACTGCATAGTCAGAATATGCATCACCAGGGCTCTTCATGAGAGATTCTGAAGTTCTCAAAGCCACGATGCTGCAGATTCAAGACGTCTAGGATATTATGTCACATCAAATGGGAAACAGTACAAATGACAATACAGTCTAAAAAGAGTGATCACTCTTAACTTGATCCTTTTGTTTTTAGCGATTTCTTCAATTCTAAAGCAACAAATGGAAGTAGAAACTGATTTCTGCTAACTGCACAGAAAAAAGTGTTGGTATTTTCATAGCAAACTAGATGCAGTTTAAGCCACTCCTCTGCATACTTTCCTTACTTAAAGGAAAGAGGGCACTGACAATGTGAACTGCCATTAGACAGAAGCACTGAAAATGAGTACATCAGATTACTAAACAACATTTTCACTTACATGTGTTCAGATATCTTTATGAGGTAGTATAAGATAAACAGCTGCAAAGCGGAAAGCAGCCAGCGGAAACTTCATAACAATATGGTCAAGCTTAAGCAAAAGTTCTAAACTAACAAAGTGTTCCCAAAAGTGTGACCAGCCTCCCTAACAATAAGACATGGATGCAACTTCCTTTTCTATAAACAAACACCTTTAAGCTTGAAAGGCTATGATGATACAAAAAATGAACACAATGCTTTCCATCAGCTGCTGCTAATCCAAAACTGAGACTGAGAAGTATTTTCATTACTACAAATAACACTGGCACTAGTGCATACACAATGATTTATGTATTTCTGATTGATACTAACCCTTTGGTGCTGGAATTTCCTTTTAAATTTTAGCACACCCTGTATTTAAAATGTGAATAATACAGGAACCAAAAAAGGTAGCATTATGAAATAAACGGCA
>JGI20166J26741_11625585_pt1 | contig 22915 bp, 9 predicted proteins | sample TergutCu122P5_FD_26741 | JGI IMG/M metagenome (IMG submission 26741)
CGAAACATGTTGAGCAAGCAATAAGATCTGCAATAAAAACCTCTGTTGCATCTAGTTGGCAATTTATTTCCACATATTAACGACGATGCACGGTCAAAATTACATCAAATTTACATTTCATACATTCTACAGTTTGCCGGCACACTAAGTTTATACGTTCGGTGTGATTGTCACAGTAAAAAGAGATTGCTTCCGTCAACAGCTTTAAATTGTAACGGAGATGCAGTGCGTTCACCGTGAGGTACGAACTGAACTGCTATCTATTGCTCAGATGAAATTCAGGCTTTGAAACGTGTGTTCACTTGACAAAACACGGAACACCTGCTTTGGCCGTGTATGGGGTCGATGTCGCAACGTCGTCACAACTGAAACTTCGTTTTATCGTGTTGTTGTCTTCTGTGTTATGACGTAGTCGAAACGGCCAGCAGGGGCTCGAATCCGGTCCTTAGGAGACTAACTAGTAACATAAAACATTTTTACTGCGAGACATTGCTCCTCCGACGCGCTTTGTCTGCTCCCACTTCGCGCAGTAGTGGTCGCAGTCCGGAGAGAATGTGGTTTTCCGCGCTCTTGACAGTGTTTTAACAGAACATGACCACATCCTTGTTCACATTTATGACAAAACTGAGTCAGTGTTTCAGTAATATTCCTCCCGCCTGGTTACCTTAACGTAACATTCTCAGTTCAGCCAGCGACAAAGTTATCACAGAAGAAGCTCTGCCGATCGCGTAGTTCGGAACAAGCATTTTAAATTTGTTGCAGAGGCAATATACATTCAGCTTAAGAAGTCGAGGCACAGTGGTATATTTTGTGTCAGAAAGTGACACAGGCAAAAGATACATGAGGTTATATTCGGTAGCTTTTAAACGTTGAATTTGAATAGCTGTGTTAACAATCGATAACGTATTGTAAGCGTAATGTGCTGCAGGAGGTGCGCTGACAGTTGAACAATGGCAGCGCTCTGGTGGCCGTATTAATTGTTGTGTATTTTTCCGAAATGATGCAAGAGTTCCCCCTCCCGAAAAGTAACTGGTTTGGGCGTGGCGTGGCGAGGCGAAATATCGGAGCTGCTGCATGTGCATTGCTGCGGCCGAGCCGTGAAAAAGTGTCAGGGTCAGTCTGTAGCCAGTCGTCTTACTGTTAGGTTGTACAGCGGCGGGCGGCCGGCCGGCGTGGGCCCGATCCATATCCCAAAAGGTCATTACAGTAGCGGAAGTACTGCTGCTGCTGCTGCTGCAATATTTTGGTGGGGGGGGAGGGTCGATGAGAAGTGTAAGTGTGTGTGTGTGTGTGTGTGAGTGTGTGTGTGAGACACGAAAAAAAAATTGCGTGCAAAAACCAGAGACGGTGGTGGACATGGATCTCACGGTACCTCTATTGATTAGTTCGAAAATGTAATTGATTACGTTTTGTTTTTTTATTCTTGCTACTTTTTGGTGAAACCTCCTCCCCTCTCTTCCCGCTCGCTAAAGATCGCATCGAAGACGCGGCAAGGCGGTGCAACGTGTTGCGTCATGAGCGGCGTGACGTCACTGGTAGGGTGAAGGCAAAAATGGCGGAGTGCTCGTATGCTCGTTGCGTTCAGGAGCGCCGAGCGATCAAAAAAGAGCTGCAAAGATGGACGAAGAACATGGTTTTCGTAGTAGGTGAGTGCCCCAAGTGTAGTAGCAACACCACAGAAATTACCCTGCTTCATTCTGAGGCAGTCTGCTGTCAAATATTTGCGACCTGTTGCCAAAAAATGCCTAAAACAATTCGGCAAGGGGTCAGGATTGCAGTTAGCCGGGACACCCCGTTGCATAGAGCCATGTTTCCGGTTGCATCTTCGTCCAGGTGCGGTGTAGTCATCAACTTGTGTGTTAGAAGGTGTAGGCAGGCGCGTAGTGCTGTTGTATGTAAACGTGTTTTGTGCAAATTGTAGCGCATTTGTGTTTGGTGTTGAGTGAGGCATCAGCTGGTGTGGGGGGTCGTGCTGCCTGGCTGGAACAGCCGGGCCCTACTTGTCATCGACAGAGTACGTACGTAACTGCTTCTGCCATGACCCACCGCAATATTCGTGAGGTAAATACTGGGTGAAAATGGAAAACTAGGTGAACCAAACGTTATGTGAATTTGTTGCAGCAGCAGCTGCAGGCAGGTTAATTGGGTTTCAGCACCCTGTTTTGCGATAGGTTCTTCTTCGCGGGTCGTGGAAACAAATATATCGTAGTCACCTGTGGCTTCCTCTCCTCACGTGCAGATTGTAACGGCTGTATGCATATTGCGTTTGTTGTAGGTCTGGAAAGAGTAGCTGAGGAGTTAATGGGCAGACGAAAATGGAAACAGTACCAAGACGCAGTGCTGAAGACACCACTGAAGGTAGACACAGAGGACTGGGAGCCGCAGGACAAGTGCTGTATGTGTGACGGCAGACCCTTCCTAGATTTGGCCACGGTAAGTCGCAGCCTAAACCAAATATTTCATTGTAGTGCCTCTGCAAGGCGACCTCAAGCTTGTGATTTCTATTCAGAATTATGTGGAGCACCTCTGTTACTGTAGTAGGACCAGTAGATGAACTAATTAAGAGCCCAATGGTGATTTGATTATATGAGATTTATTTTGATTGGTCATAGCTTGGAAGATAAGATGGGTAGGACATGTAGCATGTATGGGAAGCTCACAAAATTTTGGTTGGAAAACCTGAAAGGAAGTCATTTCTTTCAAGACTGGATGTAGGTGGGTGAATAATATTAAAATAGATCTGAAGGAAAGAGTGTTTGAGGGTGTTGACTGCTGAATGTGTCTCAGGGTAGGGATGAGCAGTGGGCTATTGTGAACCTGACAGTGAATTGTCAGGTGCCATAAAAGTGGGAAATTCCTTGTGTAATTGAGCAACTCTTTTATGTCTGAAAGACTGTACTTCATGCACCAAGTTTTAGTGTCACTGGCTGCTGGAAAGTGGAACTGTCAGCCAGTGACCATACTTTTAGCATGTAAACAAGGTAATGGTTCTGTTTTCTGTTTATGACCACAGACCTAACAGAGTAGACCTAAAGATATTATGAAATGTACTCCATATTCTTGCCAGTAGGGATTGTTGCTGTGCTGTAAAAGTGATGTGCAAGAATTGCAGTAGGGTCTTTGTGTGTGATTTGTACCCGTATTTACAGTCCTTTTTTAAAATGCATGGTTAAACTTTAGTTTCTTAATTTGAATGTTACCTCATCTTTAAACTTGTAGCTGATATATGCTGTGATATTAACAAGGAAAGTAATCACATCCCAGATGAAGAATGTGTCCTTCAGGTTATATGAAATAATGTGGATTCCACACCTTTTCATAGAGGGTATTGGGAAAAAATGTTAAGTTATTCAGTTCACATTAACTCAGTGGAGGAAAATCTTCCTTGAGAAGGTAATGATGGTTTGGCTGGTCAAGAAGGTTCATTATTAGGTTCAGAGGAGCCTGCAAGTCTCATTTTGTAATTAGCCATTATCATATGATGCCAGTTGTTTGCCTCCATCAAAATTGGGCTGCAAATGGGGTTAGATGCATGTAGATGCTGTGTCCTTAGAGGGGAGTGCACGATTGAATCGTCACCATTTATTTTTAAACTGAGGATAAGGAAATCCTTCTATGAAGCAAAACAACCAAGCAGTATGACCCCAAATTCAGAAATATGGGAGAAAGTTAAAAGGGAAACTTTGTACCTTACTTGTCCCAGCTGATTTTCTGCTTATTACTGTCAGGGTTGATAATCAAGGGTTTAAGGTGTGATGCTTCCAAATTGAAGGTAACAGGCTCACTGCTCACATCACTGAAGCCTCTTTTTTGTTTTTTAACCTGTACTTTTTACAGTTTTTATTGATAGTGGTTTATATTATTTTAAGGCTACTTTCCTGTAAACATGTACAATTTAATGAAAATGTATTATAAGAATGCTGTTGACTGTTACTTTATTTACGTTTAATATTTAACAAATAATTCATTACAGAAATGTTGTGACATTGTTTTTCTGATATAATTGTTTTTTGTCCCCTTAAGAGAAAAATTATTTTCATAGTGACTGTTTTTATTATTATAGTTGAACACTTGATGCATGTAGCCAGTAACTGCTTGCATCAAGTTTAGTGCATAGTCATACACATATGCATGGAATTACTACATGAGGTTTGCATAGCTCATGTTTTAGGGCAGGTTCTGTCATTATTGTACAACCTCAGAAACAGTAGTTACTTAACTGGTGGAACAGACCAGTGTTAAAAAAATGTTTAAAATAGTAATAAGCATATTCTTTTATAGCCATCAACATACTCTACATTTAGGCAGAAAAGAATTGGACCATCAGATAATACCATTATGTTTTTGTCAGTATATATTCTGTTGTCAGTAAAATGTAAATAAAATAGGCTACTGTTCTCATAGTATTGGTAAAGGGTATATTTATATGGAAAATAAGCATTGAAATAATATAAAGGAAAATTAATTAAATCTTAAGAAAAACTGTGAAATAATGATATATGTAAGTTAAAACAAAGAATAAAGAAGTTCCACTATTATTTTTAACAAAACATTATTTCTTTGATTTAAAAAATAAGTAAACTTCAAAGAGATGTATCCACAGATCCCCTGGGAACTGTTTGCAGATCTCTTAGGATCTGTGGAGCACATTTAGGGAACCACTGCTTTAGAATACTGACCATTGTAGGTATGGGCGAAGAATGAGCAATATTAAGCAAAGTACAAAATTCCCCTCTCAGTTTTTTGTATATGTGCTAAATGTGGCATTGTACGGCTTGGTCATTTTGCTCTGGGGCAGGATTTCTTGGTCCTCACAAAGTTTAAAAAGAGTTAGTGAGGACTGACTTTTGCAATTCCCATGTTAATTCCATAAAATGGTGCTGTACATTTACATTGTACTGGAGGTAATGGCTGTGTGCCATACTAGTATTATTTCTGTTGCAGTCAGTCATTTGGGCTGTTTGCTGTACATGTTAAAAATATTTTTTCCTATGTCCATAGAGTGTGACATACATGTACATGATTTTCTTTACATGTCAACCTCTAAATTCCATGCCAGTATATTGTAGTTTTCTAACTTGCATGCCAGGTGCCATATTTCTTAAATGCATGCCATACATTTAGTTGCATAACTTGAGCCATACTGATAGAGCATTACATATTTTTAAAGGATTTTGCATTTATATTATTTGTAAAGGGTATTTATAATTTTGAAAGCAATTTGAATGCAAAATATGTAATTTTTTATATACATCATCAGGCACAAAGTAATATTTCTTGATTTCAGCCAGTAGGTGCCTGAGTGCATTTCTGTGTCCATCCTGAATTGTGTTGAATAAGATATTTCCCATGCCTTAAGATGTCATAACTGTTATTCCAAAGAACAATATATGGAAGAATGAATTTCCAGACATGCATTGCTAAAAGTCATATTGTATGTATTAGTCAGTTCTGTAGGCTTCTCTTCCACTGCCCTGGAAAATTCTTTAAGGCACTTTACACACCTGCATTCATACCCTAAACTTGACGGCCACTTCTTCTCAGCTTTTCATGATATGCTTACTTAGTATGTTTACAGCCACCCTCCATGTCTGGAGGGTACATTTTTATCTCAAACCTGAGGATATGCCACTGCATGGTGCTTTACTCTCTGTGATTTCCCAAACATAACATAGTAAGGTAATACACAGGAGATGATAGTTTTGCTGCTTGTCTTGTACAGGTGTGAAATGTAACCTTTTGCTTTCCAAGTTTCAAGTGTTGAAAACAGCATAGTAAGAATACTGTGAAGGAAGAAGATGAAGGACAGAATGCACCAAAAGTTTCTGAGAAATATTGTCAGCTGTTCATGTACTACAGTTGGAATGGAGAACAGCGAGAAAGCATACAGAACTTTAATGGAGAAACCTATTGGGAAGATGGAGATGAAAGAATAATATTGGAATGACTTGTAGTTGAAAGTGTTGGAAGATGTAAATTGGACTGGGCAGTGCTTAATGAGATATATCTTTTACACAGCAATTTGTTTGCTGTAACATGCTGGCAGAACCATTGTTGCCATGGAAACACAACATTGCATTCCATCTGTCATTTTGCTTCATTTGTTGCTGCCAATGATGTGCAACACTCTCTTAGGTCTTCACGTAGAATCTTCCATGTTTTTGTCCACTTTTAATGAAATTTGGATTTTCTTGACAAATGTTCATAAAAGTCCCCAATATCAAATGTCAGAAATCCGTTCAGTGGAAGCTGTCGTGATACATGCAGACAGACGGGTGGACATTATGAAGCTAAAAGGTCCTTTTTGTGACTATGCAATGTACTGCCACAGCAGTTCAATGCTTGACTGATAAAGGTTAGGGTAAATAACAAAAATTTGAAATTATGGAATTGTCACCACTAAGCATAAACCAGTTAAATCTAATCATTACTAATTCCCACATTGTAATTTATATCCTGCCATGTTCACAAAATTCTTCAAGTGGTGTCTTCACACTAGACACTGCAGAAGAGAATGGCCTGCCTGTCCAAAGTTTTTCTATAGCATACATCTCCTTTTCAGCTTGCATTTCAAGATAAGAACTAATAAAGAACTAAGCAGTGGCTCAATTGAAATGTATGAAAACTAGAAAAAAGAAAAAAGTTGGTCAGGTTCATTGGTATATGTGTGACATATTCACAGCCTGGGGTTACTTATGCACCTCCAAGCCTGTACTTTGCATTATAACAATCTGAGACTTAAAGCCAACCAAATATATTTTGTTATTAAGTGCTTCTTATGGGCCCTGTCCTAAACCAGCTGAATCCAGTTCATATCTTGTATAAGATGCATAGCTTTTCATGTCAGTTTTCCAAGTTATGTCTCTCACCTTGAGGTTTTCTTCATAGAATTTTACATGCTTATCTTCTGCATGCTGCATGTCCAGTCCAACTCTTATTTCTTCCTGTAATTATGAAAAAATATGAAACCTGATACGAAACATTATTGATAGATGATAATAGACTTTGGAACAGGGTGACCAAATTTTTTTGTGCTGTCTTATGGACAACAGGATATTTATGAACAATCACTTCATTGTAATATCATATTCCTCTTGGATCACTTGAAATTAATATCTGCTGAAACCCTGAAATTAAAGTGAGATGCAAGAGAATATCAGATTTCACCAAAGAAGTTAGAAGGTTCTGGTGTGCTACTGAACACCTCAAAGGACGCCCTTGTTCTGTATGGCAGCCACATCAAAATTGTTCCCTGAGATATAAAATATTGAAGAGAAATTCCATTTTGTTATGAAATGTGAAAACTGATTTTGGAGTTTACACACATTTCTTCTTGGACTGCTGAACTCTTGAAGATGGGACTGACAAGTTGTCCCAAAATGTCAGTAACTACCAGTCTACACTGCGTAACATCCCAGAAGCGCAAAGATCTCTAAAGGAGTTTAATACAATACAGCTACTTATATCCCATTTCTTGGAAATCCATTTTAATATTATCACTTAATTAGACTTAAGTCTCCTGGATAGGCTGTTTGCATGACGTTTACAAATGAGAATTTTGTGTTTCTTATTTCTTTCATGTATAATATTTATACATTGTCCTTATCTTCCTCAACATTGTTGCTATAGTAAACTTCTAAGTTCCTCATTTGTATATTTTTATACTTCCATTGTGTTCATTTGTTTTTCTTAGCACATGTAAGCAATGTACCAATATATAACAGGAATTTTAACTTTCCATAGGAGCAACTGATCTGAGATACCAAGCCTGCTGTGGCAGCACTGGTACCAACAGTCAGGGTAGCAGTTCCCTACGAGAGACTCCGCCAATAACTTTGTTTCATTTGTTTTCCTTAGCACATGTAAGCAATATACCAATATATAACAGGAATTTTAACTTTCCATAGGATAATGCAGCAACTGAACTGAGATACCAAGCCTGCTGTACATTGAGTATGTTGTGGTTGTTGTGCTCCTACTGTAAGAGTTTTGTTTGTTTTGGATGGTGCCAGAGTCCAGCAGCATCAGACAGTGGCAGCACTGGTACCAACAGTCAGGGTAGCAGTTCCCTACGAGAGACTCCGCCAGTAACTTTGCCCCACGACGTGGGCGTTTCCACAGCAGCTCCAAACAACGTCATCCCCTCTCTTTCTTCGTCGGTATCCAGAATGACAACGTTACAGTCAGTCACGTCCATGGCTGCGTCATTGGCCGCAGTCGCTGCTCTTAGTTCTAACATCAGTCATTCTGGTTCTGGTCCTGTGACCAACATTCCTGGTGTCCCAACAACTCCTGGTGCTATGCCGTTCTATCCACCCCCACCCCATCATCATGGAGGTCTATTCCCCCACTGGTATCTCTCACCGCCTCATTCCCACCTTTCTGGACGAACTGTTCCCTCACCCACAGTGTCGCTGGCTGATGGTATGAGACTTGAAGCTGTGCCTTCAGTGAAGCAGGATCCCAGCACTACACCCCCCATAGTGATGGCACTACCCCCATCAAGTAGCACGTCAGAGCAGCCTTTGGACCTCAGTGCTAAAGCTGTGGCATGTGCTAGTGAAAGTGCTAGAGACTGTAGTCCTGTGACCACCTCCCTTGACGAGCAGCAGTCCCTGAAGGTTCCAAACATCGACAGCAAGCACATATTCAAGTGAGTACATTCATATAGTAACCATCTGTGCTGTTCATATGTTAGGCTGTATGGTTGTTGCCAAACGAAATGTTTATGCAGTGGATTCAGACTTGCTTTGGATAAATCATTCATATTTTGAACATTATTCATTTACTGAAAATCTATTTCCTTGCTCCTGAGTCCAGCCAGGTGAATTCCAATCAAAGGATTGAGGTCATAAAAATTTAATGGCTGGTCATTCCTGTCACACAGGTCACATCAGTAATTGTTGCTTGAAAGAAGTAGACTCGGAGGGGCGATTAAGGAATTTGGATAGACAACACCACATTTTCTGTTACTCCTTTGCATGAACTGTATAAATATGTTGATTGACAGTCTGGAACAGCCCTGAAATAAGAGAAATCTGTAAAGTGCAGACTGCCTTAATACCAGTGCAATAAAAGTTCCAGTTCCATGGTCTTAGTGGCAGATATTAGTTACAACAGCCTATTCTTTTATGTGTACTTGCCATTCTGTGTTGATTCATGCATAATTTTGTGTTTGGGGAATATGAACAACAGTTTTTGTACATAAGAATATTGTCTGTTGTTGATGAGAATGTATCTGAGAAACATGTCATTGATAGCATTAATTAGGATCAGAGTACCTTACAGCTTTACTCTTGACTCTAGCACTCAGAATATGGTTGAAATGTGAATGAGTGTGATTCAATTTTCAAATCTTATTATTTTTGGAAAATGTATTTTTTACGGATTACTTTAGATCAAGGAAGTTTGTGCTTCAAATGAAAACTATTTTACATAAACTTCAAATTATTATTAGTCTTCAGCATGGGATTAGAGTTGAAAAATTTGGGGCAGATTCAGATGGCCATTTAGAATTTCACACATGCAGGACAAATGATGTTGTGCACCTCAAATAAGGTGGCATATTGAAACTTATTAATGCTCCAGTAGCCTCAAGCTGGGGCTGTTTTTTCAAACAGTATGAAGTAATTCAACTCAATTAAGTACATTATCTGGATGTGCCATAGGCATACTCTGAAAAGCGAAAGCAGTTTTGGAAAGAGTGCTAACAGTTGAGAAACCAGAAGTATAGGAATTTGCTTCAGTTTAGGAGAGAATACAGTCTTTTTTTATATCACACTGTAAATTGATTTGAGGTCAGTATATTAGAGAATAAACCACTTGGGAACCATAGTCATAGATCAGAAGACTGAAATGCACACAGTGAATTATCTTTTCAAGGTATCAACTTTATTCTTTGACAATTTAGGATTTTGTGACCACATGAAGAAGGACCCTCCTATTTGTACTGAACAACAAATGTTTCCACTCATTTCTTCACGAAAGTGCATCAGTTTTATCTAGACATTTTGAGGGCTGTGTTATCTGTTTGTTTCGGTCTGCCAAACTTAAAGCCAGCCTGTTATCTCTTGCAGTGTCCCTCTGAACTTTTTATCAGAGTTCAGTTGCATTATCTGCTGATACAACAACAGCAACTTCCTTAACCTGTAATTCATTGCAACTTGAGTCTTACATAACAAAGGAGGTAGTGTCTTGTTTATGTAGTCACTGCACCAAGCCAGTAATAGTAGACTGACTGACATTACTTTGTTTTATTTACCACTGTTGTGTTCTTTGTTCCTAAACTGACATAATGTTAATTTCCTAGTCACATCCAATGAAAAACCACGTGTGTGTGTGTGTGGGGGGGGGATGTGCGGTTGGCAAGAGGACAATTTTAAATTGACATAAAACTCTCTGCGTGTTTTCAGATGTGAGTTTCTTTTACTGAAACTTTGAATGGTGGTCAATAGTGCAACATAAATAAGTGTTACAGAAGATTTAGTCAACCATGCAAGTTTTGTTGCTTCTCCCTGTTTTAGTCTTGTGTGAGCAAACTTGATCAGAAGCAAAAGTTTCCACAGGTTTCTTAACTTCCATCTCACATGTATGAAATCACCCTAAAGTATGTACAAGTTAGAGGTTGTGGAAGACTTCATATGTAGTAACAGCTCCCAACAAATGCATTGACATCCAGTGAGAACAGTACAATGATAGTTTGCTGAGTGTCTTGATTAATTTTGTTTGTTCTTGTATTACAGTAGTCTGAGTCAGAATGGTGGGCATACAAGTCAATATACACTGTGATTACTTAGAGGGTAGTGGTTGATTGGATCATGATATTACCTGTTCTCAAAATATCTGCCTTTCAGAACTTCTATTTTAAATTTTGTAAATCAAATTTAACCTTTAAAACAAATTTGAAGATGGTTGAATTTGGCAGGCCTTTTTGCTTGTATGTTTTGGTAATTGTAAAAAAGTGTTAATAGCACTTCAGATTCAGTGAGGATCTGCTCTGTTTGGTATTTTGAGAACAGTAACTGAGTTTTTGTTGTTTAAAATGTGGAAAACTTGGCACATGTGCCTCCTTCACAGGGCAAAACCTCGCATGAGTACGGTGGCTGGGCGGAGAACATACACAGAAGAAGAATTGCAAGCAGCTCTACGTGACATACAGAGTGGCAAACTGGGCACCCGTCGAGCTGCTGTCATATATGGAATCCCCAGATCAACCCTGCGTAACAAGGTGTACAAGTTGGCATTGGAGCGAGAACGAGATTCCCAACTTGTTCTGAGTAGCAGTGCTGCTACAGTGGGGCAGGGCACAGATACACCAGTTATTCCAAAGGCTGAGCCCGTTCAAGATGAGGAAGATGAAAAGGAGCTGTCAGGAGCTGAGGAAGAGCGAGAAGTGGAGAAGGCATTGAGGAAACCATTGCTGTCATTGGAAGACCTTGTGAGGTTCTCAGTTTTTGGTGCTGGGAAGGATCTCATGGCCAGTGATACACTGAGAACACTTCTGCAACATGGACAGCTCCTTGAAGATGGGCTTCACAAATATGTCACTGTCAGTGAGGATGGAGAAGATGGTTCCTCTCCATCTGTGTACCCAGGATTCCCACAGAACATTTCAGACATTTGGAGTGGTATGGAACACAGTGCTCTTGGTCCTTATGTTTCTCAGATTCTGGCCACTTCAGCCATTGAACATAGCAGAGATGCTGTGGCTGGCATTGTTGAAAGCAAGAACTTGACTGGAGGAACATCAGCACCTGGAGACAAGAGTCCAGTAAGAGATTTCCTTCCAAAATATCCCACACCTCTGTTGCCAGAATTTGTTCGTAGGATGATGATGGAAGACAAATTGCTCTTAGAAGAACAGATGAAGAAACAGCATCACTTGAAACTTAGTTTTCATCCAAATGGTGCCCATGCTGATGAAACTATTAGTGAAAATTGTGAAAAATCAGCAGTCAAATCTTCTACTGTTGCTACAGATGATTCATCTGATGCAGAAGCTTGTTCATCAACTGGGGCCACTCCACCTTCTAATGTGATACTAAAAATTCCGTCCTTTAAACCGACTTCAAAGAATGGAGTGGCTTCTAGTAGTGGTGGTAGTGCTGCAGAGCCACAAGTGTCTTCTAGTCAACAGCTCATAAGAGGCAGTGACTCCTGTTCACCTCCTACCATCCCACAAAGTCTTGTTGGGAAAGGTATTGGTGTTAGCCTTAGGGAAGTAATCGCCAAGAGTATCAGCCAGAAATTCCAACAGCATGGTTCAGGCGACATCTCACCACTGCAACTGCCACCTAAATTCTTGCTAGGGAATGACACTGGCATTGAACCTCCATTCAAACGAGGCCGATTCACACCTCCAATTGGTGCAAATGCTCCATTGTCTGTCACTGCACCCATCATCAAACATAACAGCAACAACAACAACAACAACATCCAATCTGATGACAGAAATGCTCAAAAAGTGTTGTCACAGACTGGTGGCAAATCACTGGGAAGTTCTAGTAGTGTTAGCCACACAGGAAACACAACAGGGGGAAAAGGAACACGTCCGAAGCGTGGAAAATACCGCAACTATGACCGTGACAGTTTGATAGAAGCAGTAAGGGCAGTTCAGAGGGGTGAGATGAGTGTTCATCGTGCAGGCTCACATTTTGGTGTACCACATTCAACACTTGAGTACAAAGTAAAGGAGCGGCACCTAATGAGGCCTCGCAAGCGTGAACCCAAGCCTCAAGTTGAAGACACCAAGAAGAAAGATGAAAGCAGCATTCTGAGGCATTCTACTCCTAATCTAGAGAAACCAAAAATTCCTCCAAAATCTACCCCAAAAGCTCCTTTCACATCACCACCTTCTGGAATTCCAAATGCACCCAATGGTCTTAAAATTCCCCCAATGTTTGATCCTGCTAATATTCCTCCAATGCCATATGCAACAGCGCCACCATTCCCATTCTGGTCACCCAATCCTTTCCACCCTCTGCCAATCCAAGACTTTGGCCACAGTAGTGTGAACAGCACTGCTGTTGGCTACAGCTCCACTCCAGAATTTTTTGCATCACAAATGATGCAGCGGCTTCAGGAGGAGTCTTCTAGACTACACAGTTCAGAGGCAAGCAGTCCTGCTGGTGTATCTGCTTCATCCAATCGAAGTCCACCCCTCTCAAATCCAAGTGGAGCTCTTGGCAGAAGTGCACGGGAGATGGCAGAGAGTCTGTATGATGGGACAGGTGCAAATGGAAGTTTTTTGGATGGAATCATTCGCTCCAGCCTGGAGATGGGTCTCCCTTCAAGTGTTTCCAAGGAAGCCAGCAGTAACAGTGCCCATGAAAACATGTCAAACAAAGCTCTCCTCGATCAGCTGTGTCGAAACAGCTGTTTGACACCCCTTCCACATACTTTATCATTGCCACTAACTGATGGTGGAACAAGTAGTTCTGATGATGATTCCATGAAGCGGTCTTTGTCGAAAAACGCACATGGAAGCAGCAACATCAAGACTGCAGTGGCAGAATCTGATGTGAAAATGTCGGCAGTTATTGATCTCTCTCCGTCATCAAATGGATCAACAGCAGATTGGAAGCATACCACAGAAGACGAGGGTGATGACGCCGCCTTATCAGCATCAGCAGAAGACACTAAGGTTGCAGCAAGACTGTTTGCCAAAACACATGTCTTGGAATCACAAATGCAAGAAACAAGTGGCATATCTAAGGATGATGACAGCAATGTGCCAGGTGATGATAATGATGTGAATGATGATGATGTCAATGATGAAAGTGCCTGTGATAGTAAAAATATAAAGCGAGTTGATAATGATGCTGCCAAAGATGACAAACAAGGAGAGGGAGGAGACAACCCAGTGGAGAAAGAGGATACCAAATCAAAGATCAACTCACAAAGAGACTGAAATCTTTTTAGCCACTATTAATTAGCATGTTATATACAAAACACTATGTGACAGAATTTTATTATTATATTACGGAGGTGTATCTTTTTTTAGTCACCTTACTGTACTGATTTTTGTAGGTGTTGAATGTTGTAAGTTAGTGTATAGTTCTGTCAATTAGGTTGCTCCCATTTTCAGTTATTGGGGATGGGAGGGAATGTTTTTTGTTTTTGTTGTACTTTTCTTTCACCTTAGTAGTGAAAATGTTTGAATCTTATCACCGTTTTCCTGCTGCTACATTTTGGAGGAAACAATTTTTTCTTCCTTTGGTACTTCTGCGTATTTTTATCTCTCTCTCTCTCTTTTTGAGGTTGACAATCGTAATGTTGCCAAAGCTATGTGAAAAACATATTTATCGAGTTCAATAATTTATCTATATATATATATATGTATATGTATATAGATATATATATAGTGAGGGTGTTTTAAAAATTGTTGGAAAATTAATTGTATACATTCGTGGTGACTTTTTAAATATTTTTTTTAATCCAACAAAAATTGTTCTGTGGTGGTTTCCCAAGATAACATTCATCAAAGCAGTTTTATTTCATATTTGTGTACATGTACTTTATGTATGGTTGTTATATCCATCGATGTGAATGCATTATTCATGTTCATGTATGTTGGTGTGTTTGGATGCAAGTTATGATGTTTAAATGAAACTTGTGCAGCACAAGTTTAAATCAATTCATGTTTTGTTATGTTCAGTTTGAGAGCTACTTCCTGTTGCCAACTGTGGGTGTGCCATATTCCCTTTGTGTCAAAATTGTACAAAGTTTCAGAACATGAATCTCATCGGTTCCCCACACTGCAACACAAGTTCCATTTGAAGTATTCTAAATACAACTAAAATATAAAATATAATACAGACTGCTTTGATGTTGGATTAAAGTTTTTTTAAAAAAAATCTTGGGATTCTCCAAGAATTTTACTGTCTGTGATGAAGCCAAATTTTGAATGTATATTTTCTCTATTGATATCTTATATATACTAGACTAGTTTATATATATTGAAAAACGGATTTTTGTTTTTGACAATTGAAGTGCAATTAGAAATGGTACGACCTTAAAATATACACACACTGTACGTATATAAATATATTTACATTTTAAAAGAGATGAAGATATTCAAAAATGAAGGCAGAGAATCAAGAATGAAGGTGCAGCAGCAACTAACAGATTCCGACCACAAAGTCTTTTGTTTAAACAATCCAACTCCACTTTGAACAATAGTGCAGTCCCTAGTTTGATGGGGATGATTTTGTTTTCCCCCTCCATGCAGCAAATAAACATTCCAACCAATCATGTGCCAGACTTTTATACGATCTCAAGCCAGTTATTTTTAATGATGGAAACAAATAGTAACAGGCAAAAGATCCAATGCTAAGTGCATAGAGTACTGCTAATATATCAAACAGATGGAAGCTCAGCTTCCTCCAAGCTTTATTATAATTATTCCATTGAGCATTTATAAAATGTTCCCTGAATGATTCTTTTTCTTTAAATAAGTATATAAATATAAATGTATATGTAAGATGAATTATGGACACATCCTAGTGCAATTCTGAAGATGGTGTTTGAAAAACTTTTTATTTTGTGAATTGTGGTGTACAGAATTTTGCTTTCCCATCTTGTGTTGAATGTGATATTTGAATGGACGTTGACAGGCCCTAATGACATTAATGTTTCAAAATTTTTCAAGTTACCACACCACTCAACAGCAGCTACATGCATTGCACAGTCAAGAGAAGGGCTGTAGTTCCATTCCAGCATTCCGCCATACAAAACTTGACAAATTGGAAAAAGAGTATCCAGGATTGGAAACTGTACCTGACAATGCAGATAAGCTTGTAAATTGTTCACATGACATTTCTTTCCACCAAACAGTGATATTATTTCCATATGTCATGCTAATTCCACTTTGTTGTACACCCACAGAGTGAAAGCAAATGTTTGTCAAATTTTGTAGAAGGATGGGTGTTGTTGAAGTTTGCCACAGCATGATGGAAAATTTGTGAGTCATGTCTGGTTTGGTGTTTTGTTTGCAACAGTTTATTTTGCCCTGTTAATTATGTTCCAGTGTCAACAGTAACATAGCTGCTGTTGGGAACAGATAGCAATAGAGGGGATTTCATTTGTATAATTTTTTAACCGATCTGTTTTTCTTACATACACGAATTAACTTGATATATCAATCAAACATACTTGTGTTCAGCCTACCAGGGCTTCTATTCTATATTACAAATGTAAAAGTAAAAAAAGAAGAAAAATATACATAATGTGTTTACTTCACACACATCATCTAGTTATTGACCATATATCTGTTTAGTTTTACCGATAACTTGGTTCATATTAATGGTTCAGCCGATAACCATATTTTTATACAAGGTTTAATTCATTTGGTTATAGCATATATATATAAATATAATCCACTATATTATAGTATGACTCTCTTGTTGATTTTCTTTCTGTGCAGAGGAAATGTATGTTATTTTGGTTTCAGATGTGTTAATCAGTTGAAGTTCAATTTATATATTGGCCCACCCATTCCAAATTTGTATGCAACATATCATCAATCCCATAAGGCCACAAAGGTTCCAGTGGTGGGTACATATGTGTTCTGTACTCGCTCAGAAAGAAAACAGCAGCAGCAACAGATTCTGTAAATACCATTCTGCACTTGATTGTTGTGTGCTTATACTCCATTGTTACAAATTTAAGAATTCTCAACAGTTAGTCATCAAATCATGCTTGCAAAGGACTGTTCCTTCCAAATCTCATTCCACTGCTGGTTCTGTATCAGCAAGACCACTGTTCATCATTATTTCATTCCCTTTGCAGGTTTGATGTGCATTCTTATTCATTCCAAACCACAGTGATTGCAAGGTATATATAAAGCTTTGATATGGGCATGGAATGATATGTACATAATTTATTTTTTAAAATAAGTTTGTATATTACCCCAGTCCCATTGTGGTTTCCTGTCATGATAAATCTTGTCTTCATGCAGCAGTAAGTCAGTTCACAGGACCATTTGCACAGACGATTTTGCTTGCCACAAAGTGCACTATTTTGTGTCGTTAATGCCAAAGTGTCTTGTAATTATTTCAACAGATATAAGAATGGATTGTCTGGAAGGTAGTTGTTTGTGATTATTTATAAAAAATATTATTTTGTACCATCCAATGGAAGTGGTTTTCGGCTTTGTGATAAAGCGTGTTTTGTAGTTTCTACTTATGGTCCTGTTCTCATGAAATGAGTGACTGATTGCTTTACTTTAATTTGTTATGTTTGACATATCAAAATTAAGTGCTGTCTTTAAGGTGATGTTTCAAATCTAGTCTTGTTTCAAAATCGTATTTTCATAGGGAGACCACGTGATTTGTAAAGAAAGAAGTATGTATTTAAATTACAGAAACTAATATATTGTGTCCATGAAAATTCAAAAGAGATGTGTTTAAGAGTGTGAAACATGCTCAACTGGCATTGTAGCCAACTTATCTTATGGTCCAGCTGAGTGTGATGCGTGTGTATTCATTGGTTGTGAAACATTCTTTTTAAAATCTAAACTGTATTTGGATAGATCTCAGCTGAACAAACAGGCGATGTGTTATGATATGTTTGTGTCCTTCAACACCTGGATGACAATGAAGTTAAATTAATTACAGATTGGAGTAATGTGTAACTGAAAATGATATGTGCATTGTAATGAGATTAGAGTGGCTTTGTCACCCAGGTGCTAAGGATTTGTGACAGAATTTTGAACAAGACTGAACTTTTGCCAGTATTGCTTTGATTGTTTTAATACTTTCCTCTTTTTTAATGATAATTTGGAAACCATTTAGTTTTAATTTGTAAATTAGTATAATTGCAAAAAAAAAAAAAAGGAAGATATGTACGTACATAGGTATCTAATGCCAGTTGGAATGGAAGATGACTTTTCCCCCCCAGTTTTTAATATTTTTTATGATAACTGACTACTGTGTTGTCTGGCATCACCTGCTGTATCACTTCTGCACCATATCTGTCTCTTTTATATACCCTTGCAGTGTGGGACCAAGTTCACAGACTCCACCAACTGATCAGTGTTTTCATGAACCTATGTACAATACTTAACATATTATCAAAACACAGTTGTTGAACAAATTGCCTGCTTTATTATAACTATCAATCATCGTATTCCATTTTGACAATATGTAAATGCAGATTTTTAATCCAAGTCTGCCTTTTATCAATAAATGTTTTTCTCTTCATATGGACCATTATGTTTTTATGGTCAGCCAAGAAATTTTACTGAATACCTTCTAGTTATATGATGATGTAAACTAGGTAGAAAATACAGAAATTCAAAACAGGAATTCAAATAAGTGATAACCAAGGTCTGGTGTAAAAATGAAAGAAAGCTGTTAATACTTTTCTGCCTTGAGAATCGAACATTGTCAAGTGTGTTGTGCCACGTGTCGGTGTTGCAAAAACCTGTGTTTGGAAATGCCTGTGGGAAGTGTTATTTTCTGAGAATATTAAAAATGATGATAATATTGTATATTTATATTGTGACTTTGGAGTAAATCAGTATTTATTACTGTGAAAAACTGCCCTCTGCTGCGCGTCTTTTCATTCCATTCACACCCCTCCTTCCTCAGCAGAAACTTGCCATTTCATACAGCAACATTTCTAGTCATCCACATTAATCTGCATATTCTCGTTCACTCGCTTGACACCGTTAGGTCCCTAGTTTGTGTCGCGGCCCTGACAGGCTTGCTGGTTTCAGGACACTACTTCAAAATAGGCCACGATCCTACAAGAGTTGTCTCAGCCTCTTCAAGTTTCGGTCGCTGATATACATCATGAAAAGAGACGGCTGATTGGCTTAAATGACGCGTCAGAAAGTGAATCCATTTTAATATTATGCTTCCTATGTCTCCCATCAGGACTCAGCATATATATTTTCCGGGGTTACTTTAGCTTCAAATATTTGCTTCTTAGAAACATCAGGTTTGCATCTGTCAATTTTAATACCGTTTATTTTGATGTTTTAGAACTGTTAGACAGCGCTGTAGTGGTTGGCGCCGGTTATATCTACCTGTGGAACATATAATGGGCCAAATTTACGGTTTTTCTCAGTACCTCCTAGATCCGCAACCGGTCATAAGGTGACCCATCAGCACGATTTGCGTGACCTATAGTTGATTAATTTTAATTCACAATAACAAGACTTGAATAGAGAAATCCCCCACACTGCAGTAGCCAATCAAGAAATCCAAGGACCGGGTCTTGTACCACCATACAAAAAGCATGCCGATCACGCGTATATATCATTCTAAGAGTGTAACGTAACAGTGCTCATTCTTCCTCCTCCGTGTGTCGTGAGCTTGAGACGGTCTGTCCCAGCCAAGTTTTGGCAGGTCGTATTGATTTTGGGTATTCGCGGCTTGTATGTTTTCTTTCGCACCCCATGCTGACCTCCATTCCGAGTCGCCTTAGCGACACGAGCCGTCCTGTCCGTTTTGGTTTCGCGTCTATGCAGGTGTAAAACTAGGCCGTCACAGTGAAGGAAAATTCTAATAGAAATTAAGTATACGGAGAATCACAAAACTTCTAATCTCACAATGATATTTGTCCGTTGGATTAAGGGGTTTGGGTCCCAAGTCCTCATGGCAACAACATAGGCAATACATGTACATGGAATAATGTTATTAAATAAATCTTAGGGATCAGGACAAACAAATATTAGACATTTGAAAATGAGTTAAGTGCACGAAATGTCCAACTACTGACACTCGTGATAATTCAGGTGCTTACGACGGTGAATATTATGACTCGTTTTCTGGGATCTGATGCCGTGTAGTTTGGTGCAATAGCGTGGTACCAGTGTTTCCGAGGAATGTGCTGTCTGCATCTTCAATATCATTTTTCGGTTCTTAACATGGAGGAAGCAGGCTTTCCGAAACATTTCTATATAACTACCGAACTTCGGCGTCTTATACCAGAAGATTATGAAGATGTAATAAGATAATTAAAATGTGTATAGCCATAGCCCTAATAGAAAATATCTGGAGCCAATTGTATGAGACGAAGGAAAAAGGGATGGTGCATCAGACAATTGTAACTAAGGTGATTGCTCCATCCCTCGGAACCCCACGAAGAGTGCTTGTCATGTCTTTTATGATTCAGCCAGTTTGGAATGATAAATATCAGAAGCGATGTTGCGAATGAACGCCAGTTTAACGGCGTGGTATCAGTTTCCACACACATGTAATGCGAACTGGCTGAATGCCTTACTCCTGCGCAGGTTACTACAATGTCTGAGTCATGTGGGTTCCAGTACAGACAGGAACATTTTTCTCGTGTAGCCTAAGCCTGGTCACACGACATAAGCATATACTTCTGATTCCCGCAGTCACAGCAAGACTGGGAATGTCCCTGTTACCGTGCTACACACTGGCTACCAGTTGTGCTGCTACGTACAGCCAGACATTCAAACTGTAGACAGTTCACAACGCGTGCCCTGAAAATTGAGATAGCAGGTTCTTCCGAAACTTCGGTAAATATCTACCAGACTGCATGGCGGGACATCCCAGAAGACAGTATTCATCACATTCACCGATATGAGAACCTGAAATATTTTTCTGAATTTACAGTAATCGGCGCAAGCGTACCTCCAGATATGAGGGGCAGCTGTGAATACGCGGAATAAAATGTCGCGGAGAGCCGGCAGGGGATTGTCCTTTGATTCGGGGTTGGAAAAGCGGCTGACAACTTCCCACCTTAAAAAAGTTAACATGCTACGAAATCTAACGAAGGTCCTCGACAGAAGTGCAATATTGCCTGTTTTGGGTGGGGGTGAAGCGTGTACAAGAAGGGGATGCAGAGGAAGATGTTTAGGCCTAAAGGGGACGAAGTAATCGGAAAAACTTGCATCAAGAGGAACTTCTTTAAGTTCATTAGGTATTCTTTCGCCGTGTCAAATGAAGGATGCCTTCCTATGTCGCAATTTCTGCCTCGGAAAACGATTGTCTCATAGGGTCATTCCGGGTGAGGCGCCACACTTTTTGCAACTTTCGCTGTAACTCACTATGAAAAAAGTTAAAACTGCTGAAAATTCTTAGGTGTTATATTTAAGGTTTCTACTTTACTAAGCTGTACGCAAAATAGCTGCAGAATTATGTCTATTTTTTTTTTTGCGGCGTCTCTCCCAATCTTCAGGGAGAGATGCCGCACGCCCCCCCCTCCCCCCCTTGCCTAACGGATTGAAGGACGTGATGGCTACGGAGTGTGAAGGCAAGGTCAACAGGCTGGAAATTTGTCGTGTATCGTGATTGCTTAGTTACGTCGATTGGAACTAATTAAGATATATTTAATGAGAACTAGAAACAAGTTCGGGCTTAAAATTAATAAACTCACTTGGCCATCACATACAATCAGCAATACTTCAACGTCTACCATTCCTAAAATCTGTTTTACTCTTCTCACTCAGGTGAATGGTGCTCTTTGATAATATTGTTTTTGCGGAAAAAGAACTGAAACGGTTAAAATTTTAAACGCTAGGTATCCGTACCATGCTGTGCGCTTCAGTTAACTTTTCATCAGTTCGGAATATAACGCAACATATTGTACTTTCTCTCCATACTCTCCAACAAGACAGACATGAAGTATGAATGTCTTTTTTCATTTAGCACATCACGTTGAATGGAACTGATTTTAATTGTTTGTTGTAACTATACTGACTCACTGGAAAACAAACATTAAACAGCGTCTCTAAAACTATTTACGACAATGGAGATTTTTAAATTCTACACAATAATTTACTACATCGTGACAGGTCTTTTCTCCTTTTGTACGACAAACGACAGAGATAATAAGTTGTATGATACCGGTATTTAATGTAACTATTGAGCGCAATACTATGTTGAGACAATTTTAGTCTTTTCTTATTAAGATTCTTATTTGAAACATTCTGTACATACCTCTAGTCTGTCACACTCTTTGCACGTAACATCATTTTGTGTTGTTCTTAAAATTGCAATCAACACCCTAAGTGCGCTCAGGTTGTCGTTTTTCATTTCGGTCATTCGCAATCACGGCAATGACTGTTTTCATTAAGGGTTGCTTATGTTTTATGGAATTCAGTGTAAAAATTTTAATTCACTCGCGTATTTGTATGCAAATTATTGATGCCAGCCCAAATCTCTGCCGTTGTTAAACCTGGCATCCCTGGCGTAGCTTACGTAGTGTCGGTTGGTGGGATTACTGTATGAAAGATAAATAAGAAAGGAGACGGTCACGGCCACATGGCACTATCCCGACGTTTGCCTGAAGGGACTTAAGAAACTCACAGATCATCTCAATCAAGAGTGCCCACCTCCAAGGCGAAAATCGAAACCGGAACGTCGCTAATACTAATACTACGTTCGATTCCTAGGTGCTCCCGTGTGTAAGCATCATGCCACGAGGGCGCACAGGTGGTGCGTAGCTCTGCCAGTATATACGGTAACCATTGCCTCTATATCGCTGTGCATTTACATATACTGTGGTAGAGTGGTAGCTCATATGTAATTAAAAGCAATCATCAAGACAAACCGCAGCCTGAAGTCCTCAATAATGCTGAAGGAGTCTGTTTATACTTCACAAGAAACGCATTTCATCTCACTTATAAAGACCGAGTTGTCACTGCTATTAAGGGAAATAACAGCGGTTCATTGTAATAATAATAATAATAATAATAAACATAAATACGTATTGTGGATATAATGCATAATTTGAAATATCAAAGAAGGTGCTGTGTATAGCCTCTAATCACCACTGTTTAGTAGTGAGATGCAAATATTTAATTTTTGTTCTTTCTTCACATCGGACACAACAACTGATTTTGATAGAGAATGGTGGGGGTTATAAAGAGCACGCAGTAATCAGCAATATTCGTTCTTTTCCCAGGATATATTTTCTTTCCTTTTCAGTGTCACAAAAT